>ERZ842401.4012-NODE-4012-length-17604-cov-4.913043_pt1 | contig 17604 bp, 14 predicted proteins | sample MGYA00521270_ERZ842401 | MGnify/ENA primary metagenome ERZ842401 (study PRJEB31892, sample SAMEA3878208) | bioreactor metagenome | biome: Moose rumen | place: Sweden | collected 2011-10 | study: EMG produced TPA metagenomics assembly of the PRJEB12797 data set...
CATCGAGGAGAACGGCTGCGGCAAGATGAACGACTTCACGCCGGCGGTGCTGAAGCAGATTCGTGAGTTGGGCATCAGCCATGTATGGTACACGGGCATCATCCGCCACGCCACCATGACCGACTACTCTCGCTATGGCATTCCCCGCCAGCATCCGGCGGTGGTGAAGGGTAGGGCAGGGTCGCCCTACGCCATCACTGACTACTACGACGTAGACCCCGACCTGGCCGTGAACGTGCCGAAGCGCATGGGGGAGTTCGAGAAGCTGGTGAACCGCACCCACCGTGCAGGGCTGAAGGTGGTGATCGACTTCGTGCCCAACCATGTGGCCCGCCAGTACAAGAGCATCGCCAAGCCCAAGGGCGTAAAGGATTTGGGCGAAGATGACAATCCCGATCATGGCTTTGACCCGCAGAACAACTTCTATTATTGTCCGGGCCAGCCCTTTGCCCCTTACTTCGACCTCTATCATGGCGAGAGACAGCCCTATCAGGAGATGCCTGCCAAGGCCACGGGCAACGACTGCTTCCACAATGCACCAGGCCAGAACGACTGGTACGAGACGGTGAAGCTGAACTACGGCGTGGAATACTACGCCGGTCGGGTGGGCCGCTTCGACCCCGTGCCCGACACGTGGACGAAGATGCTCCACATTCTGCACTTCTGGGCCGCCAAGGGTGTCGACGGCTTCCGTTGCGACATGGCCGAGATGGTGCCTGCTGAGTTCTGGGCATGGGCCACAAAACAAGTGAGAGAGCAGTTCCCCGACGTCATCTTCATCGGCGAGGTGTACAACCCTGCGGAATATCGCCGCTACATTGCCTCTGGCTTTGATTATCTCTATGACAAGGTAGGCATGTACGACGCGATGTCCGCCGTGCTGCGCCACCACCGCGACACTGACGCCATCACCTGGGCTTGGCAGCAGAGCGACGACATCCGCGACCACATGCTCTACTTCCTGGAGAACCACGACGAGCTGCGCCTTGCCAGTGACTTCTTCGTAGGCCAGGCTGAGAAGGCCCTGCCAGCGCTGGTGGTCAACGTACTGATGCAGCAGAACCCCTTCATGCTCTATGCGGGGCAGGAGTGGGGCGAGCGTGGCATGGATGCCGAGGGCTTCAGCGGACTCGATGGCCGTACTACTATATTCGACTACTGGGCGCTGTCAGCCGACCGCGATAATGCCGTCAGCCATTATTATAAAAAGGTTTTCGACATTGCCCGCACTGAGAAGGCCGTCGGACAGGGGCTGTCGTTCGACCTCATGTACGTCAATCAGCACCTGCGCCGCCAGTATGCCTTCCTGCGTGCCAGCAAGAAGGAGACTCTGCTTGTCGTAGCCAACTTCGACGATGTGTCCGTGACGGCGCCGATCTGCATCCCTGCCCATGCTTTCGACTATCTTCACCTTAAAGAAGGCTCCTGCGAGGCTGCCGACCTCCTGACCGGCGCTACTACACCGGTCGGGTTATTCCGCGACGCCGTAGTCAGCCTCTCACTGGCACCACGCCAATCGGTGGTGCTGAAGTTGAGGACTGAGAAATGAAGAATGAGGAATGCACGATGTCAGGGGCATTCCTCATTCTTCATTTCTCACACCTCATTTATTAGATTTCCCAACCTACGGCCGAGGCGCCGAGCACGGCAGCAGAAGCCCCGTCGAGACCGCTGACAAGGAACTGCGCCTTGCCGCGGAAAATCTTCAGCACGTGCTGGTCGTAGGATTCGCGGATGGGCTTCATGATGAGTTCGCCGGCTTTTACCATACCGCCGAAGAAGATGAAAGCCTCGGGACTGGAGAAGGCTGCGAAGTCAGCGCAGGCCTGGCCCAGCATGTGGCCCGTGAACTCGTAGATTTCCTTAGCCAGCTCATCACCTTTGTCGGCAGCTATGCTGACGTCGAGCGAGGTGATGTCCTCGGGGTTCATCTCGCGCAGGATGCTGGGACGTGTGGTTGTAGAAAGCAGCTCGCGTGCCGTACGGGCAACACCCGTGGCCGAGCAGTAGGCTTCCAGACAGCCCGTGCGACCGCAACCGCAGCTGCGTCCCTCGGCGCCGCGCACCATGGTGACGTGGCCCAGCTCACCGGCAAAGCCGTCGCTTCCGTAGAGCAGCTGTCCGTTCACCACAATGCCGCTTCCCACGCCCGTTCCCAGGGTAATAACGATGAAGTTCTTCATGCCGCGGGCCACGCCGTAGACCATCTCGCCGATGGCGGCGGCATTGGCGTCGTTGGTCAGCGCCACGGGAATGCCGCCCAGCTTGTCGCTGAACATCTGAGCCAGAGGCACCTTGCCGTCGTGGGCCCATGCTAGGTTCGGGGCAAACTCGATGGTGCCGTTGTAGTAGTTGCCGTTGGGGGCGCCGATGCCCATGGCCTTGATCTTCTCCAATCCGCCCACCTCTTCGATGATGGGTTGCAGGGCTGCCACGCAGGCATCCACATAGCTCTCTGCCGAGGGGTATCCGCCCGTCTTAATAGCTGTGGTGGCCTTGATCTCACCGCGTGCGTCCACAATACCGAAGACCGAGTTCGTTCCTCCGAGGTCCAAGCCAATCACGTATGGCTTCATAGTCTCTTGTCCGTTCATAATTGTCTTATGTTTTTGTTAATGGTTAAATACTGTATTCAAATATACGCTACAAAGTTAGCTGAAAAAAACGAAACACGGTTATTTTTTTTTAAAAAATATGAATTTACTGATAGAATTGTTGTACATTTGCACAGTGTTTAATAAAAATGATTATTTGATTTCCTAAAAACGGATTGCAATAAAAAAGATTTCCATGATGATGGTGATGGCTGTCAGTTTCTTCATGATGGCCTGCGAGAAGAGTGTACCCGTGTCGGTTAGCATGCCGGATGTCCGTTCGGCAGTGGGAACTCTATGAAGCCTATCATGTCGAGATGAAGAGCTACGAGAATTATCAGCGTCGCAGATAGGCAGCGAACGGTGACCGGAGCCTTTCAGCAGATACTAAAGCTGTCCGGCCACATAAAAAAACAGCGAGAAATATTTGGCGTTTCTCGCTGTTTTTTGTAACTTTGCGGCAACAGTACTAACTTTAAAACTAATGAGCTTATGAATAAGGAGGATAAATTCGTCATCACCATCAGCCGACAGTTCGGCACAGGTGGACATGAGATAGGAGTTGAGCTGGCACGCAGACTTGACGTGAAGCTGCTCGACAAGCAGATACTCAATGAGGTGGCCAGCAGATACTGTGCAGTGGAGGAGGCTGTGGAGCGCATAGAGTCGCGCAGTCCCCACTGGCGCGACGACTTCACCAATTTCTATCGCCAATACATGGCCGGAGCTGAGTATAATGGGCAGGAGCAGGACCAGACATCACACCAGCTCTTTGAGGCACAGGCCAATGCCATCCGCAAGATAGCCCGCGAGGAGTCATGCGTCATCATCGGCCGCTGCGGCTTCCACATCTTCCGCAACCACCCCAACTGTCTGAAAATCTTCATCCATGCCGACGACGACTGTCGCAAGCGCCGCATCGGGCAGAAGTATGACATCTCAGAGAGCGATGCCGGGGCCATGATCGTCGACAACGACTATTCGCGCGAGCTGTACACCAAGACCTATACGGGCAGCGAGTGGCAGGATGCCCGCAACTACGACCTTTGTCTGAACGTGCGCAAGTTCGGTGTGAACGGAGCCGTCGACTACATCATGAAGTGCATCGAATAAACGTACCTTCCTGAAGTTAAAGTCAAACGGCGGTGAGAACAGATACAAACGACGACGAAAGAAAATACTGGCAACACCGAAAATAGGCATAGAAGCGATCTGCTTCATCTGCTTCCATGTGTCACGGCTGTAAACATTTGATTAACAGTCTGTTGTAAATGGAAGCGGATGAAGCAGGTTTTTTTTACACTTTCAATGTAATCGTGTTGTAATTCGTGCTAATTATTCGTTTAATTACGTTCATTCACTTTTTCTGCAAAAAGTTTGGCTGTTTCGATTAAAAGCCGTACCTTTGCAAGCAATAGAACCCGCCACCGCTTCTCGTCCGCAAGGAATGCAGCGTACCAGGGCGGGACATTTTTTGTTTATACGGTTATGAGATATACCAAGCAATTGCTGTCCCTCCAACAGCAAATTGACGTTCTTAAGCAACGAGGGCTTCTTATTGAAAATGAAGAAGAAGCCAAGTGTGCTCTTGACAATCAGCTACTTCCGCTTGGCAGGCTATTGGCGACTGATGGAGGCTGACAGGCAATATCACATCTTCAAGCCAGGTTCCCGATTCTCCCAGATATTGAGTCTTTACTGCTTCGACGAAGAGTTGCGCATACTTCTTTTTTCTGCTATTCAGCATATAGAGGTAGCAGTTCGAGCCAGAATGATACGCATCTTTGCGGAACGGCATGGTGCCTTCTGGTTTATGGACTCGTCTTTGGCAGAGAGCAGCAATCTGTTTGTAGGAAATCTCAGAAACTTGCAAGAAGAGTTGAACCGTTCCGAAGATGAGTTTATCCAAGAACATTTTCAGAAATACGATGAGCCCACCATGCCGCCAGTATGGAAAACAATGGAGGTTGCATCTATGGGAACACTTTCCAAACTTTACAGCAACATGGACGACAGTGCTGCCAAGAAGGCTGTCAGCCGTAGTTTTGACATTCCAAAGTTTGAGTATATGCGCAGTTGGTTGCGCTGTGTCACAGTTATTCGCAACATCTGTGCTCACCACGCTCGTCTCTGGAACGCTGTCATCGTTATCAATCCCAGCCTTCCAAACCGACTTCCCAATACCTGGATAACAAATCGACAACTCACTCCAGATAAACTCTACCCCCACCTGTGCTATATCGCCTATTGGCTTAATGCCATCAACCCCACAAACACTTTCACTAAGGACATCAAGACTTTGCTCGCCAATTATCCCGTCGTCGATCCTGCCGCTATGGGCTTCCCCAGAGGGTGGCAAGATGAGCCGCTGTGGCAATAAGACTACGACTCTCTGACCACTAAGTGACGGGGAAGGTCAATCTTCTTCACTTCACCGCGCAGGCCGTCGATGTAGTAATGCCTTGACATGCGATCATCGAACTCACCTACGAAGGCACCACGAATGCGTGCGCACTTCTCGTTGATAGAGTTCAGCATCGGGTTTGTCACATCCTCGATGCTCTGCACCGCTCTTTCCGTCAGTCCCGTCGGCCTTAGCCTCGCATATATCTGCGTCAGCTCCTCGCGATAGTCTGGCAGGTGTTTGAACAGGATTCCCTCGGGATGGTTCAGGAACAGCAGGTATACAGCCTTCACAAGCGGCTCCATCTTAATCTCCATGTCCCCATAGTCGGGCAACAGCAGCCGATAGTCCTGGGTAATCACCAGTCGGCTCAGTCTGTCGTCAGGATGAATCAGCTGTTCAAGGATATATTGCGAAATCCCCCTCTGCCTCAGCTTGGCTATCCGCTCCCTCACTTCCTCAATTAGGTCGTTCGTGTTCTCTTCAGCGATTTGAGAGTTAAAGCCGTTCTCAGCGCCCTCATACGACTGTTCACGATGCTCTGTTCCCCCTGTCAGCCGCTTTTGTGCTCCCCGCTCCGCAGCAATCCGTCTGCCTATGTGGTGCAGCTGGTCGGCCAAAGGCTCATCGTTCTTCGATGAGAGCGGATAGAAGCGATTGACAGCCTTGTCTTTGCCGTCGTTCCCTCGGTGAACATCCTCCGTACGGATAAATCCCTGCTTGATTTTCTTTCTGTCGGCAGGATGCTCCAGATAGTGCAGTAGGAAGTCGCTTCCTACCGTGACCTCGGTCAGCTCTGTGTCCGTCAGGTAAGGGGCCCTGTAGCGGAGCACCTGCCTGCTCTGCAGCCGCTTCATCAGCAGTGGCAGGTAGATGACCTGGAAGCCGATCATCTGCCCCCAGCCCTGTAGCACCTCCGGCTGTTTCTCGAACAGTTCCGTCAGTGCCTTGTCCTCTTCGCTGGCCACATAGATGAGCTCCTTTGGAGCCAGCTTTCCTTCAAGCCGAAACTCATACCTGTTGTCATCCTCCAGCCTCAGTGAATCATCCTGCGACAAGGGCCTTTTCCTGTCTTTGCCTTTTTCCTCTCCTCTCTTCTCCATCACAAACAGTGCTACCAACAAGACTGCCACCAGCACATCTACCACATTCCACATCACGCGTCCCAGCGCAATCTTATAGATGGGCTGGAACAGCAGTGCCAACGCGCTGAATATCCATGCCGCCACCGTCTTCCCATTCGTGAAGTAGCGGTACGCCATCAGTCCGAACGCCACCATCGCCACAAATCTCGCCAACTGGAAATACCCATATGGCATCGGGGCGAGGCACAGCAGCAATAATGCCGCGAGGAAGAGATATATCTGTTTCATCGTTCACCTCCAATCACTATAATTTGCGTATGCTTCCACCTTATTCTCTATTTCATCAGGTAATGAAGGGAAGAAATCTATTCCTGTTATTCTTTCAACATCGTCGACAGTATTGATATAATGGTCTCGCTTCTTCTTTCCTTCGTTATTTCTTATGACAAAACCAATTGCCTTAGGAGTTCCTTGCAAGCATAGAATCACCTTAAAGAACGCTTCTGGCACGACCACTTTATTATCCCCAATTGTCTCATGCTCCCTATTCAATAGCACAGGCCCACAAACGATATAAACATCGCTATATTTCTTGGCCCATTTCCGACAGTCCATCTCTATTCTGTTCCAAAGTCCACTGTTCAGGCTCCTGTCTTGCGGACACATATTGGTCAGGAGAAATGTTTCTCGCATTGCTTGTTCGTCCCATTTGTTATCACCTGCAGGGCACATGTGACCATGCGACCAGCCGCTACCACGATAATCATCATTTGTCGCCCGCGGTTTAGGCACATCTTCATCTTCCAGATAGCTTTTGAAACGCTCAACCGTCCCATTGGCATGCTCCGCAGTCAGGTGCCACGCAACCCAATTAGGAATCTTCAAGTCCTTGTTGTACGAGACTGTGTAGCCCTTTCGTCTCAGAATCTGCTCCTTCATGCTTTTTAGAGGAGCCGGCAGCTCAACATTCTTTACATGTTGGGCGTACAATTCCAAAGTGGCTAATACACCGAAGCAAACAATCAGAACCCTATTCATTTCTCTTCAAGTTGGAAAAGACTTTATTATGGATATGAGACTCGATGGAACTCTATTACATTCATGCTTACTCTACTTGAAGGTGATATATGGCTTTACAGCCTCAATGCTCCAAGCATAATTCAGATTTGCTTGTGACCCCTCATAGAGGGTGCCAGAGGTAATGCCCACTACTTCGCCATATTCGTTAATCAAGGCTCCACCGCTGCTGCCGTGATCAATAGCTGCACTGATTTGCATCAGGTAGTCGTCACGCCACTGGGACACATCGCCAGAAGAGAAGGTGTTTTCTAATCCTCTGGGACTGCCAATGGCAAAGATTCTGTCACCTATGTTAGGCTTGCTTTGCGCAATTGGGATAAAGTTTGTCTTGTCACATTCTATCCGAAATAGAATAAAATCGTGTTCTTCATTGCGTGTATATATGTCTGAGACTTTATAGGCAGTTGCATCATTCTCTAACTTGACAACCTCCATTCCAATCCCAGTGTTCTTAAACACATGGTAATTGCTGACGGCAAGTCCTTTGTCATCAATGAAGAATCCAGATCCTTGATAGACATTTGCACCGTCTGTTGTATATACCATAAATACAGCAGAATGATATTTTTCAAATACCTGATATCCTTCCATCTTGTTTCCTTTGCGTTCTGTTTTCTTTACTATTGGGCCCTGTTCAGAAAACGAAGACTTGGATGTTATTTGTTGTGGTTGTAGATGTCCTGATTTATGGGCACAAGAACCAAGAATAAGCATCAAGAACATTCCGATGTAAAAACTATTTTTCTTCATCTTTGATAATGTTTTTAGGCAACACATGTATTAAAAAACGCTGGTTTTTCACTTCCTCCTTTTCTCGCATGGAGTGAGTGGCGATCTCGCCATCTCCACTTCCTGCAATTTGTATTTCGCAATTTTTTCCAAACTTCAGCCCTTTTATTTGCATCCAATATCGTATTAGTCCCAAAGCACGCTCATAGCTCAACTCATAGTTTCTCTTATAGCCATCTTTCAAGTCGGAAGCCTGCCCCTCGATAATCAGCAGATATTGATAATTCTCATGTTTGGCGATAAACTGCTGAATCTCTTTTCCAGCCTCGTACAAGGGTTCGAGTTTCGCTGCATCAATTTCGTTTATGTTTCCTCTGCCTGTTGGGAATTTCACCTCAATGTTTAAGACATATTTCTTATATTCAGGGCGATAATTGAAATACTTTGGATTTAAGTCTTTTGTGGAGGCTTCGATCTTCCGTATTTCATCAAGTTGCCGTTGTGTTACCTCCATTCGTTTATACAACAATACGATAACCAACACAAATAGAACGAGCATAATGAAGAAAAGACTTGTCATGAGGTCGGAGTAGCTCGTCCAGAAAAATGATTCTTTTTTCTTTGTCATGGCAAATTTGTTATGCTGTCTGATTGTACAGAAGTTGTGTCTTCCTGATGCATACTATAGTCTGAATCAGGGAAAAACACTTCTGCTGCTTGTGGCGTTTGGTTTCCATATTCTTTCTCATAGAGCATATATGCCATACCGCCAACTCCAATTGTTGTAATAATAGTACAGAGGGAGATGAGTAATTTCATCCAAAGAGGCAGAACATTTACCTTGATATTCGATGCGCTATACTCATTCTCCGTACGTGAGAATGTTCTTAACGTTTTGTTTATTTTGTCAACCAAAGAGTCATTTGATCTCTCAATGTGTTGTAGCAGATTTTGCAAAAGTTTCGGTATTTTGGCAATCTCCTCTAACTGGTTCTCCAATTTGGGAAGCTGTTTCAGTCTGTCTGTATATTCATCGCACATCTGTTTGTTCAGCTCAATAAACTTATCAGACTGGCTTGTCAAAGAAATCTGTAGCTCGTCAGAAACTTTTGATGAAGTTTCTTTTAATGCCCCAAGTGCTTCTCTCAATGTGTTGTCTTCGTCAGCAACAGTTTTCGCGATTTCTGCTTTGTTACGTTCAAAGAAGTCGCGTATCTCCTCCATTACATGTAGCCGTTCAGCCTCTTCATTGAATTGTTCGTTAAACTTCTGGATGGAATCAGTATATCCCTTTATGCGATCCAGGTATTCATTGAATTGTTCAAGTTTGTCTGTGCAGTCCTGAAGCTCTTTCAATACGTTCACATTTGCCCTTGCCATCTTCATCACATCCATTTCCTGGACAGCTTTAACAATGTCAGCCTGAATGGAATAGGATTGGTTTACATCGTTTAGCGCATTTCTCAATTCACTTGTGTTTGAAGCAAACGTGCTATTGAACCGATTGAGATTCTTCACCAAATTGTTCATTGCAGAAGATGTGTCGTTGGGCAAAGCAGGCAGTAGAACAGCTTGCATCCATGCAAGAAAGTCATTTTTACCTTTGTCTTCACTCAACTTGCATCCTTTGAACATAAGAGAATTCACGGTTGTCAATGTGATACCGCAAATACTTGCAACCATTGCCCAGGCAACACCCATCAGCAATTCATTGATACCTCTTGCAGCATCCTCCATTGTTGCGCCTGCTGCTGAAAGATCAGTACCGCCAATAAGCGAGTCAATGCTGCCAGTGGAAAGTAGAGAGTATAACCCGATGATGACTCCAATCATCGTTCCTGCCAAGCCACAATAAAGTGGTACAGGTGTTTGTGTGTTTATCTCTTCCTCTAACGAATCACAATGCCTATCAATAGCATCTTTTAGCAAATGAAAATCAATAACCGACCCAGAGCTGTTTCGTAGGTATTTATTAATTGATTCTTTTATGGACGAGAAAACATCATTTCCTCGACCGCCAATACCAATGACAAAACCTGTGTTCGGGTCTTTGTCAACACTCCATGATTTATCGATAGAGAATATGTCACGAAGAACATACATCCGTTGAAGATTCCTGATAAAAAAGAAAATCTGTAGGCCAATAATGAAAATTATAATTATTGGGACCCATTGCTCAAATCCTGTCATAACATTTAATTTTTTAATTCGATTTTTGCTTTCTCCGTGATTCTCCAAAAATTGTGGTCTTTATCAAGTACGGCTTTACCTTTCGAGAGCGTTTTCATACTCTTTGCATACCCCATATCGCCATTATATTCTATGGCCTCACCGACAGCATCAATTGAACGAATCTTGTCAAGGTCTATTGGCGAGAATTCGCATCTTTCGTCATCTAAAAAGTCAACTTCAAAATAGGCTCCTTCGTTACGGGATTTGAGGATGTCATTAAACATCGCTATTCCTGTTCCTCTTTTTACTATACCGAAGTAGCCTCTTTTCTTTGGCTGAATTACTTCTTCGATAAAATCTTCAGAACTCCTATCCGGATTTTTACTGTTTGTCGATGTCGTATAGTTGATCTCTATTCTTTTTACCCGTTCAGATAAACGATCTACATCTGTGTGCAGATTTAGACTCTTGTCTTCAACATTCTTGCATCTATCTAAAGCAATTTTGCTGGCATTAGAGATTTTCAATCTCATGTCTTGCTCTAACTCCTTGATTGCATGAGAGACATTCCTGTCCATTTGCGCCATTAGATACCAGATGATAACACCAAGGATAAGAGCCAAGCCTCCTAAGCCGAGGGACAGTAATTCCCAAAAAGTAGGAAAATCGCCTTCATTTTTTATAACTTCTGCTTGATAAACAACTGGAGCCGGAGCAACAGAATCTTTTGATATTACGGTCGTGTCCTTGGACAACGTCTCTTTGACAGATACCCTGTCTATTTGCGATGTGTTAGATTGCATCGGATTTGTAGGTCGTTTGTCTTCCATACACGAAGAAAACACGACACATAACACGAAAAACATAATATAAATAGCTTTAAATTTCATAGCCTTAAATATTTGTGGTTAATGCCGTAGACAATGATTGCAAAACGCCTTTGATGGGATAGAAGAAGAGTGTCTCGTCAAGGTTGTTCTTTCCGTCAGCCTCCTCTTTCATCAATGCCAGTCCTTTCTTTACATAAGTTTTGATGTCATTCTTGCAAATCTCGCGTGCAGTTTGCAAAGAACTTGAAGAAACACCAAAATAGTTGTCAAGGTCAAACTTCTTGTTCAACTCTGTCAATGCAAAATCAAAGAACTTCTCAACAGAATCAACAACATGTGAGACATAGACTTCATCGATAGACTCGTATGTGTCATCGTCGTTTGTAATGCCTGATCCGTCACTTCTCAGCACAACAATACAACTCCTGTCGACTCCACTCGTCGCAGTTGTCATGAGGCCGCCCTTACACGTAGATTTCTTTGGGTTTAAGTCGTCGGTTATTCCGAGAATATCTAATGCACCATCGTATGGTCTTCCAAGAACATATTCAAAAATCGTCTTAGTGAAAGTAGCGAGGTCTTTGTTGTCGGAAGTCAATATCGACAATACCTTACTGCCATTTCCACTAAATGTTATATGGCGAGGCAGTTCAAGATTCTTAACTTTCACAATCTGGGCAATGTGATAAATGATAGCAACGTAAAACAATATAAATACTATTTTGAAGTTCTCATCCTCACGCAGTTTTGCCGTAAAATCTATTTCGTTCTTGTTCAGTTTCTGCGCCAAGGTGTTCTTACTCAGCGAGAAGAGGAACATAGCCATGTTGGCAGGTTTTTCTTCGTTTGCCACAAAAATAGCCGGAAGTTCCTTTAGGTCTTGTCCGTCAAGCAAAGAACGATATATAGGCTTATAACTGTCGATGATGCCATTATGGATATTAGCATCAGAGAACGAGTCTTGGAACAACGCGTTTGAAGCAAACCTAAAAGAAGTCACGCACTGGATGTTTTGGTCTTTAGCAAAGGCAATGTCTGTTGTTCCACCACCGATGTCGACATTTACAAGATTAGTGGCTTCGGCATGTCTGCGGAAATAGTATTGGATAGGGGCTTCAGATTCCGTCATACTATTGGTCTTTCCCAAACCAAAGTATTTTCTGTATGATTCATCCCAAGTGGTTCTTAGCATGTTCAGCCGCTTTGGAGCCATGCTGATGGGATAGAACCAAGTGATCCTTGTGCTGTCCAGTTTTCCTCCATCCATAACCACCTTGTTTCTTATCAAGAGCATCAAGCAATCAATATACGATTCTATCATACGCCGCTTGGCATCTTTACCCCATTTGATATCATCTTCAATGGCGTTATAGGCCAGTTCCTTTCTCTTGTTATAGGTTAAAGGAATATTAATCAGACCAAAAGGATATGTTGCTTTTTGCCAGTCAATATTGTTCTTTGAATAGGACAGAACTGTTCGTGTCGGGAAATTGAAATCAAAGTCATCGCCAACAGCAGAGGGCAAGAAATCCTTCTCCATTAATTCGTCTTCCAGTGTAAGGTCATCTTGAATGTTCAGGTCTGCATAGATATGAGGGACAAACATCTTGCAGAGCATAGAGTTTTCATTATTGAATGTAAACTCGTGTGGGACGGTTCCCTGATTCTTCACATACTCTATATGGGTGTTTGAAGTTCCCAAGTCTATAGCAAAATGATATTCATCATTAGAGATCTGATTTTTGAATACAGGTATGATAATTCCACGGTATCCTTGTCTGTCAACAAATTGTATATAGTCAAAGTTGCTTTTCTCTATCGTATAGGTCGTTGTTCGCTTCAAAGAAGCATCATCGGTATTCCTGCACTCTGCAATAACATTCTGCAATTTCTCCGTTGTCGTATAGAAGGCCAATTCATACTTTTTGGAGAAATTTGAAACACATCCTACTGTGTACATGGCTTGGTCTGGATTGCTGAATTTCACGTTTGGCATCATGAACCCAGCAAAGTCTAACTCGACAATTCCACCACGGTTGTTTTCTTTGTCGGATTTATTGTTTCCACTATAGTAAATGCGAGAATATTCTACGCAATCGATACCATTTCCATCTCCTTTTATGGGTATTCTTATCGTGACTTTTACAGACTCTCCTGCCAACAGATTCATCTCTATCATTTTTTTGCCAGAAGGTAAGCCTTCTACAAGTTCTTTTGCCGTGATAAACTTGAAAAATTCCTTTTTCAGAGGCAGAAGATAGGATAGTTTTTCAGTGTTGCCAAGATCGCTGTTTCCATCAAAGAAGGAGGCTGTGTTCAACTTATGCGGCACCTTAATGATATTATCCTCAAGAAAGTCACTAATTGTCAAGTAGGCGTGAATACTTCCATCGAAAGGCAAAGAGCGACTGTCAATGTCTGTAAGTGCATCATAGTAGGGAGCATGGTTCGTTCCTCCCCATTTCCCCGTTACATAGGGTACTTCTGAATACTTGTTGCCAGCTTCAATAGGTAATACAAAAGGCATGACACCTTTGTAGATGCTTGAAATAATCTCAAAGCCGCTTTCAACTTTTTTCTTTCCCTTTTGGTATAGGTTGTATCCGAGCACTTCAACGGTATTAGTTAGTGCAGTAGTGTTTACTGTAATCTGGTCGAACCCAGAAGCATTTGTGTTGATGTTTCGGAGCTCTTGCTTGAGATTATTGTTCGTCAATGCCTTATAAGTCAAGTCGAGGTAATCGTCAACTTCTGGAAACAGACTGGCAAAGTTTGGAATACTGTTCCTTAATATAAACCAGGACTTGATGTATTCTACATCTGCACGAGAATAAAGCGGTTGATAGTCATTGTCAAAGGGCTTGTCATGGGCAAAGAAAATATCATTGACATAGTCCAAACTGTTTGCCGTTGAAAAGAAGAGCGTTGCCGGCGAGGTGGCTCCAATGATATTTAGGGTAGCAGGGCCATGCTTATAATTCAAGAGGTAGACATTTTTTAGCTGGTCGAAATTATAAGCTTTCTTGTCAGACTCCATATACTTGTTCAAGGCATCGCCATAATAGCGATGGCCTTCATTGCTCGAACTCATGAGTTCGCCAATTGCCTTGGCATAGTCCCATGTGATAATCTCAATTTTGTCAGACAGCTTGTCATAGTTGAAAAATATTTCACCTACGTCAAGAGCATCTGAAACCATTTTGTGAAAAATGGAATTGCCATCAAGGTTCTTGGAACGGCATACTTCAGCAAAAGCCATTTTTACCAAATCAATCCTTGCAAAAGGAGAAGGAATTGAGGTAATCTCGTTTTTAGCTGAAGTGCCCTCCGGGTCTTGTATGTCTTCCCTTGCTTTTGAATCATAAGGGAATGCTACGGCACTGTTCCAATCCTGATAAGTGTTTGTGCCACCTGTATATAGTCTAAATACTTTCGACATAATGATTAGAAATTAAGTTTTTCTTTTACTAAACGTTTTGTTGCCAGTGTGTAAAGTTCGAGTAGTCGATCTTCAGAAGCGTTGCTTCCACATTTAGCAGAAGCAGAGTTGAGACGATCGGCCAAAAGGCTATAGTTCGATTTGAAACTTCTTACGGACTGAGGCCTGATACCCGTTACGACTTCAAATGGTGTGTCACCAACCGACAAGTTAAACAAGTCCAACGAGCGTTTGTTCTCTTTCAGCTCTTGCAACCATTTTTTATAGTCACTGAGGAATCTTTTCAAGTTCTTCACGAATGAATCCCTATAAAAGTCAGAATTCAGGCCAAGTGTCTGATTTGCGGCTATATCAGCCGAACTCATACTCTTAAATTGGTCAATGAAACAGTTGGCCATCAGAACGAATTGAGTTAAAGGTGAGCATAACATTCCTCTGAGCCCACTATAAAAATCGTTGAAGGTGATTGATGCGCCTGCTTTCTGAAGTCCAATTTCCTTGTGAACTGTAGATTCATCATTGAACTCACCATTGCAGAAGTCTATAATAGCCGTAGCTGCTAAGAATTCTATCAAGTGAGCTGCATTCTGCTGACTGGCTCCACCCTCATTATTTTCATACGTGTTGGTCAAATCATCGGCAAGGTAGTAAAGTGCATTGACTTGGTGGTTAGCACTGATATTCTTTTCATAGTATGCCAGCGCAGATCTCGCTTTCGATATAAATGTAGAGGAATCTATTTCGCTGTTTTCATTGTTTTCGAGCCTGAAATAGGGCAACACAGTGATTGCTCCTATTTCTGCCTGATTGATGTTGGCAAAGTTGGGGAAGTCTTTGCTTTTCCTCAGGGTCTTCAACAACAAAGGAAAACCGCTTGAGCCTGTTCCTCCAAATATGGAGCTGATAATGAAAATCTTGTCTCCTTGTTCAAAAGAATTTGCGAAAGTAGCAAAACCGTCAGAGTTGACGATTTGATTGAGTACGACACTGCCAATATTGGGATTACCCTTGAAACCGACATCCATTAACGAATGAAGGTTCTTTTCAGAGAACAGCATTTGTGCCATAGCTTGATTCTCTTTACTCATTGATGATAATTCAATGAATTGTCGGAACTCTTTGTCGTTGGTATCTTTTATGACAAGGGTATAGTTGTTGAGCAACTTTTCAAGTTTTGTCTTGAAAAACTGATTGTGGTTGCCGTCAGCAAAAGTTAGTTTGCTTTGAATCTGGGCATAGTCATTCATCAGTGAGACAGTACGCGTTAAATCTGCGTTTGACTGGTCTGGGTCAATGACAATGGGGATAATTTCACTGGCATTCAGATCTACTCCAGAAGCCAGCATCATGGTTAAGGAACGAAGCACACGCGACCCCGTTCCACCAATTCCGAAAACGTATAATTTTGCCATAGTTCTATCTCCTTCTAAATGTATTTTCTGGTGCTACCCAGCAGTTTGTACTCTTCCATTTGAGCATGTATGTAAAAGCCAAAAACACAATGATTGACAAAAGACCGTTTGCGACTCCAAACAAGAAACAATTCCATTCGTCAATGCCTGGTAAAGGTATTTCTTGATGTTCCTTATCCAAATACACCATTTTCCCCTCGTAAAGATGACTCAACACCCATTGGCCTCCAATGATGAGGTTTAGCACGAAATTGATTGCGAGGAACAGGAGCCATCCCCATAGATGGCATAATTTCGGATGATCAATGACATAATAGTAAAGTAGCATTATGCCTAACGAGACACCAAACATTGTTAGCCCAATCGGGATAAATAGATTTGTTGTCATGTAAGGAGATGTTAAGCCCCACAAATAGTTCGCTAAGTCAAGACCATATAGTTCGTCAAGTCCTAACATACAGTAAAAACTTCCAAAGAATTGTCCCATAATATTGTTGTTTAATTGTTGATTACAAATTTCACTCCTGCCAGCTCGCGGTGTTCACTATAGGCATCAGAAACCCCAAGTATAATGTTTTTTATGCCAGTCGTTTTGTTGATGTTCTTTTTGATACTGTCCCCCGTTTCGTCATTGGCTGAATCAAGCCAATATGGGGTTTCTGGTTGAACATATTTGATGTATTCACCACATGCCGATATGCCTTTGTCGATATTAATAGTTAGCACATGGGTATTAGGGTCTTTCGTACTGGATATTTTTTCCACCGAAACGACTCTCACCCTTGGGTTCTGTGTTTTGAATCTTGTCACATCTGCTATCATTTTCTCTTCTTGCAACATGGTAGACAGATCTGTCTGTATCTTTATCGTGTATTGACCATTATTGGAAGTCTTACACTTACAGGGGTTAAGAACAAGACCAAATTGATTAGTGATTTCAAATGGCACCTCTTCGTATGTTGAATAGGCGAAGTAGTCAACTACTCCATGCTTGATTTGAGAAAATGGCACTTTTCGGTTTGCATGTGCCAAAGCATGCTTGTTTCCGATGACCCACATGTAATATGGACGCTTTACATCGGTAAGACGTTCACCACCTTTATAATAATAGTACATGCCACTATACTTGGATTCCAATCTGAATATTTCAACGCCTATGTTGCCGTCTTCTTGTAATTTCTTGACAAAAGCATTGCGAATGTCTATTTGTCTGTTTACCAAATAGTCTTTTGCATTGCCCTGTGGAACATCGAGTATGCAGTCAGACACAAAGATGGCAATGTCGTTTGCACGGAGGCTCTTCAATATTTGGTCTAACATGTCTGCAATGTCGGAGTTTGTCTTGTTCCCACCCGTCTTCTTGAACGCTGCTGCGTTTAAGTTATTAATGAAGGCTTTGATATTTCCTCCGAATGGAACTATCATAGAATTTATGTAATTCAGCTCTACCGTATCTGCATAGCTTCCTAATGTGCTCACATAACTATAGACAGCATCTTTTAATTCTGATCCTTCGCACATGTAGCCATCCATACTTCCTGAGTTTTCTACATATACTTTGATAGCAGGTCTCCCTTTATAATGCGAGTATTCCACAGGAGTCCATGTCACATTGAAATCAGGACATCCTTTTAATAAGGAAATACAGACTATAACCAACAAAAGGAATACTACAGGGGTGATTACCTTTTTCATTCATTAGCTTTTGTGTCAACATGCCCCCGCTATTGACCTGTTTATTTTAGGTTCTTTCAGCATACACACGAAAAACGTGGAGCCAGTCCTGTGCCCGGTCCACGATGTAAAGGCTCTCGCATTGCCCTGATAGTCGAACCGAGCAACGCTGAAAGCCCCACGCC
>ERZ842401.4015-NODE-4015-length-17583-cov-53.389092_pt1 | contig 17583 bp, 13 predicted proteins | sample MGYA00521270_ERZ842401 | MGnify/ENA primary metagenome ERZ842401 (study PRJEB31892, sample SAMEA3878208) | bioreactor metagenome | biome: Moose rumen | place: Sweden | collected 2011-10 | study: EMG produced TPA metagenomics assembly of the PRJEB12797 data set...
GCATTGAGCAGGCTCATCACCAGGTCGGGATGTTCGCCGAAGATGAGCTTGAAGGTCAGGTCGGCCTTCGGATTCAGGTATTTGCCTCTTACTGACTGTGCCATGATTGCTAAGTTTTCGTTAAATAACGACGCAAAGATAGGAAGAAAAAATGAAACGGCAAAGAAATACGACGAAAAAATAATTCCGTCGGACGATTTCGCAACGCTTTAGGTGGGAGAATGAAAAATACTTCCGGAGTTTTGAAAATTCTATCGGACGAAATAAAAAAAACGTCCGACGTTTTAAAAATTTCGTCCGACGTTTTCGGTCTATTTAAAATAAGATAGTCAGTCTTGGAAGTAGACCTTCTTGACGCGGCTGCTGACGGAGGTCAGTACCTCGTAGGGAATGGTCTGAAGGGTGTCGCTGAGGATGGTGGCGGGCAGATGCTCGCCGAAGATTTCCACCGTGTCGCCCTCGTGGCAGGGAATGTCCGTGACGTCAATCATGGCCACATCCATGCAGATGTTGCCCACATAGGGTGCGGGCTGGCCGTTGACCAGACAGTAGCCGGCTCCGCGGCCTAAGTGGCGGTTCAAACCGTCGGCATAGCCAATGGGGATGGCAGCTATCAGGCTGTCACGCGTTAGGATGCCCTTGCGCGAGTAACCCACGGTCTCGTCCTTGGGCACGTGGCGCAGCTGGAGGATGGTGGTCTTCAGCGTGGAGACGGGCTTCAGCGCTGCCTGGCGACCGTCGCGCGGGTCGTAGCCGTAGAGGCCCAGGCCGAGACGGCACATGTCGAGCTGCCGCTCGGGGAAGTGCTCGATGGCGGCGGAGTTGTCCATGTGGCGCAGTATCTTGTGCGAGAAGGCGGCCTGCAGCTGACGGCTGGCACGGTCGAACTTCTCGAACTGCATGGCCGAGAAGCGGTCGAAGTCGTCGCTGTCGGAACCGACGAAGTGGCTGAAGACGGAACGGGGGATGATGGCGTTCTGGCCTTTCAGCCGACGGATGACCTCGTCGATGTCACGTTCTGGGTCGAAGCCCAGCCGGTGCATGCCCGTGTCGAGCTTGATGTGGACGGGCCAGCCCGTGATGCCCTGCTTCTCGGCAGCGCTGACGAGGGCGTCCATCAGCCGGAAGGAGTAGACCTCTGGCTCCAGATCGTAGTCGAACATGGTCTTGAAAGCCGTCATCTCGGGGTTCATGATCATGATGTTCTGTGTGATGCCGTTGCGGCGCAGGGTGACGCCCTCGTCGGCCACGGCCACGGCCAGATAGTCGACGCGATGGTCTTGCAGCGTCTTGGCCACCTCGACGGCACCGGCGCCATAGGCGTCGGCCTTGACCATACACACCAGCTTGGTCTCGGGCTTGAGGAACGAGCGGTAGTAGTTCAGGTTGTCGACCACGGCATTGAGGTTCACCTCAAGGATGGTCTCATGCACCCGCTGCTCCAGCTGTTCCGTGATGCGGTCGAAGCCAAAGGGACGGGCACCCTTGATGAGCACCACCTCGTCGCGCAGCTGGCGGAAGGCATCGCTCCCGAGGAAGGTGTCAGTGGTGGTGAAAAAGTATTTCTCGCCGACGGAGAAGGCCGTACGCTGGGCGCTGATGCGCGGACCGATGCCTATCAGCTTGGTCACGCCACGCTGCATGGCCAGGGTGTTGACCTCGCGGTAGAGGTCGGCGTCGGCCATGCCGCTCTGGAAGATGTCGCTGAGGATGAGCGTGCGACGGTCACCCGGACGGCGCGACATGAAGTCAAGGGCGATGTCCAGCGAGTTGATGTCTGAGTTGTACGAGTCGTTGATGAGCGTGCAGCCGTGCTGACCCTCCTTGACCTCCAGGCGCATGGCCACAGGCTCCAGACGAGCCATCCGCCCGGCCAGCTGGTCGGGCGTGACACCCAGACAGAGCGCTACCGCCGCACAGGCAAACGAGCACTGCAGGGAAGCCTCGTCGAAGAAGGGCAGCTGGTACTGGCCACGCGTACCTCTATATATATAGGAGATAGTCGTGAGAGGTGAGAGCGTTCGCTGTGTCCCAGACTCTGCTTGGTCAGAGAAAGAGGGAAGCAAAATCTTCTCAATGAACAGCGGAGCGGAGACGTTCTCGCGGCTCCAGCCAATCTTCTCGCCCTTATAGCCTGAGCGACGGATGCAGCGGGACACCACGTCGTCGTCGGAGTTGTAGACAATGACCCTGGCGCCGTGGAACAGCTGTAGCTTCTCCATGCACTTCTCTTCCAGCGAGCGGAAGTTCTCCTGATGAGCAGCGCCCAGCGACGTCAGCACGCCGACGGTGGGCTGGATGATGTCGTGCAGCGCCTCCATCTCGCCCGGCTGGCTGATGCCTGCCTCGAAGAGTCCCACCTGCGTCTGCTCGTTGAGCAGCCAGACGCTGAGCGGCACGCCAATCTGCGAGTTATAGCTCTTAGGCGAGCGGGTAACCACCCGGTCGGCCGACAATATCTGGTAGAGCCACTCCTTGACCATCGTCTTGCCGTTGGAGCCCGTCAGTCCCACTACAGGACAGTCGAACTCGTCGCGATGGCGCTCGGCCAGCCGCTGCAAGGCTGCCAACGGTGAGGGTACCACCAGAAAGTTAGCGTCCGCCCAACTGTCACTCCCTACGGGGGGCGTTGGGGGGAGGCTGACCACGAAATTGCGCACGCCGCGGCGATACAGGTCGCCGATGTAGCGGTGACCGTCGTTGCGCTGGGTCTTCAGGGCAAAAAACAAGGTTTCTTCAGGGAAACAAAGTGAGCGGCTGTCGGTCAGCAGCCACCCTATCTCGGCGTCGGCCGTGCCGATGCGTCGTGCTCCAAGGAGCGTCGTTATCTTCTCTATGGTGTAATTCATAAGTGCAAAGGTACAGCTAATTTGGGACAACCTTGTCGTAACTCCATCACTTTTAACATTGTTTATCCCTATGCTTCCACATTTTTTCCGTAACTGTGCGCTTGCAGCGCGAAGTTACTGGAACTCGGAAATGCAAAAGAAAAGTTCGTTTTTCTTTTGCATTTCACTCGTTATTTTGTAACTTTGCCGAAAATATTAAAACCATTATTCGTATGCAGTTCAGGACAAAAGTAGAAACGGGCAAGGCAGGGTTTCAGATTGGAGCCTGCGAAGAGGTTATGCTGGTAGGTTCGTGCTTTGCCGGCGAGATGGGGCAGCGGTTCAAGGACAACGGATTCCCGACGACAGTGAACCCCTACGGCACGATGTATAATCCGGCAAGCATCCTGCACACGCTGGAGCGACAGATTCCATCCGCACTGAAAACGGTGTTCCTGACATTGGGTACCAACCATGTGTACCGGTTGAGGGAGACAGGCGAGATTGTAGACAACTGCGAGAAGCGCCCTGCCGCGCTGTTCCAAGAAGAGAAGCTGACGGTGGACGAGTGTGCGGAATATCTGCGGAAGGCCGTCACGCTGCTGCATGCACACCACCCTGACGTGCAGGTGGTACTCACCGTCAGCCCCATCCGCTATCGCAAATACGGGTACCACGAGAGCCAGCTGTCGAAAGCCACGCTATTGCTTGCCATCGAAAAGCTGCTTCAACAAGCCCCTGCAGGCTGTCATCTACACTACTTCCCCGCCTACGAGATTGTGATGGACGAACTGCGCGACTACCGATTCTATGCCGCCGACATGCTGCACCCGTCGGAACAAGCGGTAGACTACATCTGGGAACAACTCGTTGCGTGGTGCTTCAGCAACGAGGCCATCGCGTTCATGGACGAGTGGCGTCCCATCAGACAGGCACTCACACATCGTCCTTTCCATCCCGAGTCGGAGGATTACCTCCGGTTTAAAGAACAGACACAGGCACGTATTGACGCCTTCAGAAAGAAATACCCTCACTTGAGCATATCGGCTCATGACTAACGCTGAACTTAAAAATTCTATCAGCTCCTGCTGACCTGCAGGCCCGTTCGAGACAGTGTCATGTCGACAAAGCGGGCATTGGCATTCGGCTGGGCGGCATTGATGATCTGCTTGATGCGCGCTACCGCCTCGGGGTCCTTGGCCACCATATAGAGATAGCCGCCACCGCCGGCACCGGGCAGCTTATAGCCCAGGCAGAGGTCGTCCACCAGACAGGTGATGCGACGTACGGAGTCGGGATTGGTGCCGCTGTCGATGAGCTGGTTCTGCTGCCACGTCTTCCGAATCAGACGGCCCATCTCCTGAAAGTCCTGTCGCTGGATAGCCTCGTACATATCCATGGCGTGGGCCCGCATCTCGCGCAGCTGGCGCAGCTCGCCGCCATGGTTGAGGAACATGCGACGCACTATCTCGGCCAGGATAGTCTTGGCCGTGCGTGTGATGCCGGTATAGTAGAGCAGGTGACACTGCTGATATTCGGGCTGTGTATAGAGGTGGTCGGGCAACCAGCGCACCATCGGGTTCTGGTCGAAGCCGCGCTGTGTCTGCAACAGCTTGACGCCGCCCAGAACACCGCCAAACTGGTCTTGCCAGCCGCCACCTGTGGTCAGCAGCTGCTCCAGTATCAGCGTACGTCGTCCTATCTCGCTCTTGTCCCAGGCCAGTGAACAGAAGTCGCTGACAGCCCCCAGCACCGTCGATGCCAGAATGCTGCTGGTGCCCAGTCCGCTGCCTGCAGGGATGGCCGACAGCAGGGTCAGCTCGATGCCACAGCCGAACGTTTCCAGCTGAGCGCGCAACGTGGGGTAGCTGTCCTGCGAGAAGGCAGGCAGGAAGCCGGCCAGCGCCAGTGCAGCCTTCGGTATGGAGAAGGGCGAGCCTACCTTGTTGTAGGCGGCCAGCTGCTCGTAGGTTTCAATGACCTCCATGGCGCCGAGGTCTATGCTGCGCAACACGATATGCGGTTCACGACAGGGCTTTACGTAGGTCTGCAGGGGCGGTTGTCCGTTCAGCTCGATGGCAATGTTCACCACCGCACCACCTTCCATCAGACAGTAGGGCGGCGTATCCGTCCAGCCGCCTGCCAGGTCGATGCGCACAGGAGAGCGTCCCCACACTATCTGGTCCGGATAGACCGACAGCCGGGGCGACTGTCTGACCTGCAAGGCACGCTCCGTCAGTCCCTCGCCCAACAGCGCGAAGGCCGTCTGACTGTCGCCACGGAACATGGCATCATGGATGCGCGTCATCAGCGGAGCCGTCTCTGCCACGGGTTCGGGCATGGGCAACTGCATCTCCCGGAACTCACGCGCAGCGTCGTCCAGGTCGAGCTGGTAGAACACGGAGTGCTGCCAGTTGCGGGCCAGCGCGGGCCAGTTCTGTGCACGGAAGCGGCGACGCTGCTCAAAGAGCCTGCGCAGGTTGGCCACGTTGGAAATCTCCTCGGCGGAAAGGTATCCCACAACGGGAGATTTCGGATCATCTGGACTTCCCAGATTGCCCAAAGACTCCAAAGATTCCAGATTTCCCAGTGATTCCAGATGCTCTACAATGGGGAACTGCTTCTTCTGCTGTTCGCTGCCGGCAAAGCGGTCGTCTATGCGGTAGGGGCGGATGCAGTACTGCCGCTCGCCAACGGGTATGATGTCCAGGCACTGCCCGGGCTGTAGCGTCAGGTGCCAGTCGTTCTCCGGCACACCCGTCACAATGTTGTCGTGCGTCAGCGTCCAGTGCGGACCGATGCAGCTGTTCTCTATCCACACATTGGTGTTCTGCGCTTCAAAGCGATAGTGCGTCAGGGCATTCTGCGTAAAGATGCTGGGATGGGGCTTGCGGTCGTGGTGCATGATGTCGCGCTGGTCGTTGACCACGTTCTGGATGGCTACCGTCGACGAAATCATCTCACCCGACGTGCCGAAGTGGTAGAACGCGCCTCCGGGCAGGGGTACGATGGCCACGGACAACTGGCGCAGCTCAGGGTCGTCGATGGTGGGATGCGTACCCAGCGTACAACCGAACTCGGAATAGAGGTCGTACTCCTTCAAGAGAGACGAGGTCCCAGCGGCAGAACTGCCGGACACCGTGCTACGCTGCTTCAGCAGCTGCACCGCCCTGTCGGAGAGCAGCCAGATGCCGATGTCGGTCAGGTAGAAGTGGTCCTTCAGCAGCTCCGTCAGCTGTTCCGTAGTAGGCTTCTGCAACATCTGCTTCAGCACACTGGGTGTCCGACGGTCGCTCACGAAGACACCGTGGTTCTTGGCGACAGAGGCATCGAGCCACAGGCCATAGCACACCACGTCGGCATCGGGTATAGGCCCCAAGCGCTCTGCCGCACGGATGTAGACATCGCCGCTGACAATCATCGTGGTCAGCCGAGCGGGAGCCTGCTCCATGATGCGCTCATAGAGCGGCAGCTGCAGGTCGAGCAGCGTCTGCGACAGCTTCTGGCCGCGCTCCCACCGGAACACGGGTATGGGGGTCAGTATCTTGCCGCTGGGGGCATACGCCGGCAGCCGGCGGCTCTGTCCGCCGGCATGGAGTATGATGCAGCGCTCTCTCTTTGAGAGTGTGGCGTTGCAATCGCCCTGCAACCAGTCTTCGGCCTGCTGCAGCAGCCAGGTGGTCCCCCCACCCGACCCTAACCGATGGCCTACGGGGTCGTTGGTACAGAAAAACTCATCGCGTGACAGGCCTGTCACATCGTGGAAACATTCCACCAGATTTGGCGGCAGAGACAGTAGTTTCTTCATGATTTTATCAGTTTTCGTGGCAAAGTTACGAAAATTTGGAAAAAAAACACTATCTTTGCGCCGAAAACAACAAATTAAAGATGAAACTACTCGAAAACAAGACTTTCTCAGCCAGCCAGATGAACGGTTCCGTGGCCGCCTTTGCACTGATTACGGCCTGCTTTGCCCTGTGGGGATTTGCCAACAACGTCACATCACCCATGATTGGTGCGTTCTCCAAGATATTCCGAATGAGCACCACCGAGGCCACGATGGTGCCTGTCGCCTTCAACCTGGGCTACTTCTGCATGGCGTTCCCTGCCGCACTGTTCATCCAGCGCTTCTCGTTCAAGTGGGGTGTGCTGGCCGGCCTGGGGCTCTATGCCATCGGTGCCCTGCTGTTCCTCCCGGCGGCAGCCATCGGTATCTTCACGCCGTTCCTGGTGGCCTACTTCATCCTGACGTGCGGCCTGTCGTTCCTGGAGACCAGCTGTAACCCCTACGTCTACTGCATGGGCAGCGAGCGGCGTGCCGTCCAGCGTCTGAACGCCGCCCAGGCCTTCAACGCCCTGGGTTCGCTGGCCGGCATGCTGGTGGCCATCACCGTCCACCAGAAGCTCAGCCCCGTGGAAAGCCACGTGCGCGCCCAGATGCCCCAACAGCAGTTCGACATCATCAAGGCCCACGACCTGGACATTCTCATCCAACCTTATATATATATTGCCGCCCTGGTGATTATCATCATGGTAGTGCTGTGGCTGACGCACATTCCCCGTTACGACATGCCCGACAGCAAGAAGGGTTTTACCGTTATCCTGCGCGAGCTCTATCACCGCAAGAACTATCGCGAGGGGGTGATAGCCGAGTTCTGCTATGTGGGAGCCCAGACGGCCTGCTGGACCTACATCATCCTCTACGGCACACGCATCTTCCTGGCCGAGGGCATGACGGAGCAGGAGGCTGAGATCCTGTCGCAGAAATACAACATTGTCGCCATCACCTTCTTTGCCTGCAGCCGTTTCGTCTGCACATGGCTCATGAACTGGTTCTCGGCCGAGCGCATGCTGTCAGTGCTGAGCATCCTGGGCGGCGTGGCACTGCTGGGCGTGGTGCTCTTCACCAACCGCAACGGGCTCTACTGCCTGGTGGCGGTCAGCATCTGCCTGTCGCTGATGTTCCCCACCATCTACGGCCTGGCCCTGCGCGGCATCGGCGAGAATATCAAAATAGCGGGTGCCGGACTCATCATGGCCATCCTGGGCGGTTCGTTCTTCCCGCCCATCCAGGCAGCCATCATCGAGAGCGGCATCACCCTGCTGGGACTGCCCAGCACCAACCTCTCGTTCTTTATTCCGATACTTTGTCTTGGGGTGATAGCGTGGTACGGCCACCGCGCCTACGTAAGGCACTCCATCCTAAAAGAAGAATAACCGCCAGCAGCACGACGTAGGCCACATAGGCCACCGTCTCCGTGCGGTCTATGCTCTTGGGGAAGAAGCTCAGCACCACCTCGTGGCGGCCGGGCTTCACCTGCAGGGCGCGCAGCACGTAGTCTACACGGCCCAGCTCCTGCGCCACACCGTCCACCGTAGCCGTCCAGCCTGGATAGTAGATTTCCGAGAACACCACGACACCGCCTTTGTCCGAGTTGACCTCGTAGGTCAGCTGGTTGGGCTCGTAGGCCTTGATGCTGACCACGCTCAGCGTGTCCTGCAGCACGCCCTCGCCCAGCACCGCCTGGAACCGCTTGTCGGCCACGGCCTCATGGCGCAGTGCCAGCCGTCCCGTCATCTCCAGCTCCTGGTTGGCATTGTCCACGTAGCTGACCTTGTCCACAAACCACGCATTGCCATAGGTATAGGGGTTCTCCACCGGCACCGTCTGGCCGCCCTGCAGAGGCAGGATGAAGTACTTGGTGTTCAGCATGTTCAGCACCGGACAGACGGAGTCGCCATTCACCAGCGTCATGTCGCCTGCGGCATCGGCAATGGCTCCGTAGAGCCGGTGCATCTCCGGTTCTATATGAGCGTCTATCAGCTCCTGGTAGCGGCGCAGCTTGGCAGCGTGGTAGCCACCGATGCTCTTCAGGTAGAACGACGTCTCGTTCTCGTTGAAGGTCGACGTAGCCAGGTTCAGCACGCGGTAGTCGAGCGACTTGTCCTGCAGGATGTGGTCAATGGCTGCCGACTTCTGTATAGGCTCCTCGCGCACGCTGGCCGACACAAACATGCCGTCGTTCAGATAGCGCTTGTTCACCTGCCACATGTCGACCAGACAGAGCACCGTCAGTCCGGCCACCAGCCATTCCGCCTTCACCTTACGATACCTGTAGAGCAACAGCCCCGCCAGTCCGGCAACGATGATCCAGAACGAGCGCCAGCAGTCGGCCGTAAACACAGCCACACGCATCTCCGTCAGGTTCTGCACCAGCGGAGCCAGCTCCTCTGCCGGTATCTGGCTCAAGGCCTGCATCTCGCTCGAGCTGATGTAGCTGGGGAAGAAGAACTGAGGCATCAGCGCAAACAGCAGACAGAAGCCTCCCGTCAGGGCAAAGGAAATGAAGAGTGATGAGTGAAGAGTGAAGAATCGGCTACCGCCACCCGGCTGCTGCTGTTCCCGGCTCTTAGCTATCCACTCCTTCAGCGCCAGCATGGCCAGCAAGGGTATGGTAAACTCGGCAATGACCAGTATCGAGGCCACCGTCCGGAACTTGGCATACATCGGGACATAGTCCAGGAAGAAGTCGGTAAACGGCATGAAGTTACGTCCCCACGACAGCAGCACGGACAGGACGGTCACCGCCAGCAGCGCCCACTTCATGGGCCCTTTCACGATGAACAGTCCCAGCACAAACAACATCAGCACAAAGGCCCCCACATACACCGGTCCTGCCGTCATGGGCTGTTCGCCCCAGTACTGGCCTATCTGCTGATAGATGCCCAGATAGTTGTTGTCCGCATGGCGCATGGCCGTCTTGCTCTGCGCCATCGGCACCGAGGCGCCGCCCTTTGCATTGGGCACCAGCAGCGTCCACGTCTCGTCCACGCCGTAGCTCCACTGCGTGATATAGTCGCGGTCCAGTCCGCTCGACGTCTGGTTCTCGGCATGCTCCTTCACCAGCTCGCTCTTGCCGCGCATAGACTCCTGACCGTAGAGCCACGTATGGTACAAGTTCGAGAGGTTCAGACAGATGCCGATGGTTGCTCCCGCCACGCATGCCGCCAGGGCCTTGGCGACGTGCCTCCAGCCCCCTGCCTCGCGGTTTCTGACACCCTCTATCGTCATGGCTATCACCATCGCCGCAATGACGAACAGGTAGTAGTACGTCATCTGCACGTGGTTGGCCAGCACCTCGAAGGCGGCAAAGACCGCCGTCACCACCAGTCCCCACAGATACCAGCCCCTGAAGGCCAGCACCACACCCGCAATCATCGGCGGCAGGTAGGCCAGCGCCATGACCTTCCAGTAGTGTCCGGCAGCAATGATGATGAAGAAGTAACTGGAGAACGCCCATACCACCGCGCCCAGCATGGCCAGATACCAGCGGAAGTCAAAGGCCCTGAGCAGGATATAGAAGCCCAGCAGATAGGCAAAGACATACCACACAATGTCGGGCAGCCACAGGTGGTAGGCATTGGCAGCCTGCGACAGCACCGTCGTGCTGTTGTACGACGGTGCCATCTGGTAGGTCGGCATGCCGCCGAACAGCGCGTTGGTCCACCGTGTGAGCTCGCCGGTACGCTGTTGGTACTCGTTCATCTCCTCTCCCGCCCCACGGCCGGCTGACGAGTCGTGCCTGTAGAGGATGCGCCCCTCTATGTCGGCCGGGAAGAAATAGGCCATCGAAACCACTGCAAATAGAACTACCGCCACCACGTCGGGCAGCCATGCTTTCAGACTTTTCATAACACGTAATCTTATTTTTTTGCCTGCAAAGATAGGAAAAAACTATGAACTATGAGCTATGAATTATGAACTTTTTTGTAACTTTGCACCCAAAATCATCATTAACGACATGAAAATAGGTATCATAGTAGCCATGGACAAGGAGCTGCGCCAGCTGCAGCAGCTGTTCACCGACGGCAACGTACGCGTCATGAAGTGCGGCATCGGCAAGGTCAACGCCGCCCTGGGCGCCCAGCGTCTCATCAACGAGTTCCACCCCGACGCCATCATCTCCTCAGGCTGCGCCGGCGGCAACGGCGACGACATCCGCGTGCAGGACGTCATCGTAAGCAGCGAGCTGGCCTACCACGACGTCTACTGCGGCACAGCCATTGACAACACCACCCAGTACGGCCAGGTGCAGGGCCTGCCTGCCCGCTATCAGGCCGACCCGTACCTGCTGCGCAAGGCGCAACAGCTCACCATGCTCCTCGCCCCCCACTCCACGCTCCGGCTCCACACCGGGCTCATAGTCACCGGCGACTGGTTTGTCGACACCAAGGACAAGATGCGCCACATCGTGCAACTGTTCCCCGACGCCAAGGCCGTCGACATGGAGTCGTGCGCCATAGCCCAGACGTGCCACCTGAGCCGCGTACCCTTCATCTCGTTTCGCGTCGTCAGCGACATCCCCCTGCGCGACACCGACGCCTCCCAGTACCACGACTTCTGGGACACCGTCGCCGACCACTCGTTCCAGGTCACCCGCACGTTCGTAGAGTCACTGTGACCCCCGCCGCCACGAAACGCATCCTGTGACCTTATGGACTTAACCCTTGCATGCTCTTTGTTCCATTTCTTCTTATTTATGCTCACTGAAAAGTGAGGCAACAAATCAATGTGTGATTAGAATTTTCGCATACGGAAATTGATGGTGTAGCCACCTTTACGGGCTATCTGCAAGTCGGTGAAGCCTGCATTGGTGAGCAGTTGGCTGATTTCTTCAAGGGGCAGAATGCGCATGGCTTCTATCTCGTTAGCCCAGTAGCGCATGGTGGAACTGCTTTCGTCGCCGTAGGAGAAAGTAAACATGCCACCGGGCTTCAACACACGGAAGACTTCTGAAAAAGCTTTCTTCAGGTCGGGCCAGAAATAGACCGTCTCGTAGGCTGTCACGAGGTCGAACTTCGCATCCTCGTAAGGTAGCTGCATGACGTTGCCCTGCTGAATGAAGCAGAGGATGCCGATGTGCTTGCGGTTGTTCTTGATGCTGTAGGCAACGCTCTCATCAGAGTAGTCGATGCCATAGACTTGCCCTTGGGGACAGCGTTTCAGCATACGGGCAATGTTCTTGCCGCCTCCGCAGCCTACATCGAGCACCGTCCAGTCGGGGTGGAAGTCGATAAGCGAGAGGTTCCACAGCGCCATCGGTGTATGCGTCAGGTTCATCATGTGCAGTGCCAGTCGGCCCATCCATCCTTCAGGATGGGCGTTTGTGTTCCAAAATTTACTAAGTGTTCCCATTGTTTTACAGAAATTGAGTTAATTTACTTTCTATACTTCCCAATCCATCTGACGGCAAAGTCAACAAGTTCCCGTTGGCGCATCAGGCGGAGGATGGCATGGCCTAACTGTACTTTGCTGACGATATGCTCTTGCTCGAAGGCTTCACCTATTCGGGTAAAGTCCTCACCATCGACATAAAGGGTGTCGTAGGCTTTCCATACACGCTGACCATTTTCCATCACGGCACTATGCTCTGTCGAGAGACGCTTGCCGGGGTAATTGGCACGGGCATCTGCCAGATGGAGCGACGTGTTCTTGTCGTAGCCTACACCAATCAGCAGTACGTAGCCATCGAGGTCGTAGAGCCGCCCGATGGGCGAACCGTCGCCGAAGATATTTGAGAGGTCATGATGCTCTGTCAAATAGGCTGCATATTTCCCATTAGCTGTTACGGAACGGGCGGGATGGTCGCTGCGTAATGAGCCTGGCCACTGTCGGAACAACTCTGCCACAGCGCCCATTGTCTGTGTCGGTGTAGTGCGCTTATCGTAAGGTGGCCAGTTGTCGCGGATAGTCTGCCATTCGTCTTCGCTCACTTCAGGATGAACGCCAATTTCTGGGTCGAGATTCTTCCACGACTGCGTGGGCATCATGATGGTTCCCTCGCTACCAACAGCTTCCAGTAAAGCCTCTATCACCGTTGGCGCGCCACCGCAGACATAGCCCAAACTGCTCAGCGAAGTATGCACCATCACCGTCATCCCTGGCTGCATTCCCAATTCGCGGAATGCAGCCAACAAGTCTTGTTTTAATATCAGTGGTTTCATACCTTAATTAATTTATTTGTTACCTCTGCACCCGAAAAGTGCGGTGCAAAGGTACGGCGATTCCGCCAACCGTGCAATACTGATTTATAACCATTTCCTCTGGAGGAACGAATGCCGTCTTATCTCTTTTTTCTTCTAATCGCACTATAATTCAAAAACTTTTCGTACCTTTGTCCCCGTAAACGTAATTACGACGCAATATGAGTTACTCACAAATGGCACAACTGGAACTGCTGAACGCCCTGAATAACATCAGTTCCGAGGCAGAACTGAACGAGTTCAAGACCCTCGTGGCTCACTTCTTTGCACAGAAGGCCCAGAAGGCCATCGACGCGCTGTGGGACGAGGGAGTTATCAACGAGGAAACCATCGAGCAATGGGGTGCAGAGCACATGCGCACCCCCTACGGCTATGAGACGCGTCGTCCTTGACACCAACTGCTTGCTGCAGGCTCTGCCCAGCCGCAGTCCGTATCACAAGATATGGACCGAGGTGCTCGCTGGCCGCATCAGCCTGTGCGTGAACACCGACATACTCAACGAGTACGAGGAAATCCTCGCCCAGAAGACCACTCCGGAGATAGCTCACAACGTAGTCGAGGCGATTGCCCGCCTCCACACCACCGAGTTTCAGGAAGTCTATATCCACTTCGGACTGATTGAGGCCGATGCCGACGATAACAAGTTTGTTGACTGCGCCGTGGCTGCCGATGCCGAGTACATCGTCACCAACGACTCCCACTTCAACGTCCTTAAGCACATTGACTGGCCGAAACTCACGGTCATTGCCATCCAGGAATTTGCCGAGCAACTGAATAACGACGAATAACATTCTCCATGACCTGCTGAGGAAACATTGTAATATATATAAGGAGTATCAACGCATGGGCGGATAGTCCACGGAGGCGCGGGATTGCCCGCCTATTGCATAATTTTAGCTAAATGAAAGTAGAATTACGTAAGTGGACATTGAACGACAAGCAGGACTTAAAGAGACTCTGCAATAATGTCGATAGGACTTTCCTATCCGACAGAATACCGCATCCTTATTCAGAGGAAAATGCAGAGTGGTGGCTAAACATGGTCAACAAGAGTGAAGGCATTGATGGAACGTTCAGGGCTATTGTCGTTAACGGTGATGTCGTGGGCAGTATTTCCGTTGAGCGCCAAGCCGATGTCTTCAGGCTCGATGGAGAACTGGGATATATGCTACTGACAGAGTATTGGAATCAAGGAATAATGAGCGAGGTAATACCCCAAGTCTGCAAATTGTCTTTTTCGAATCTTCAACTTAACCGAATCACGGCGAATGTTTTTCAGCCCAATACAGCCTCGCATCGTGTTTTGCTTAAAAATGGTTTTCTGTTGGAGGGTATCAAGCGAAACGCAGTCATTAAAGATGGCAATGTCTATGATGTATGTATTTATGGATTATTGAAGTAAATTCCATTCTGCCATCCCCTTTAAATAATGCTTTGTCCTAACCGATAGGCCTGTTCCAGGGCGTCCGTCGCCTGGATGTCGCCGATGTCTTTCACGCCCCTTACCAGCAACATGCCAGCATCCTCCAGATGGAAGAAATTGAGGGCGAGGCGATACTGCGTTTTGATGGCATCGAACAATTCGGGCAAGGTGGCAGCACCGACCAACAGCAAGGCGAGCCGCTGGATGGGGAACGAGTTGCGAAGGGGCGTATGCAGCCGGTCTATCACTGCTTTCAGTTGGGCACTGAGGCCGTAGAAATAGACGGGTGACGAGATGACGAGAACGTCCGTATGTCGCAGTTTCCGATATATCGCCGCCATGTCGTCTTTCTGGAAACAGGCATGGTCTGCCCGTCCGAAACACGAGTTGCAGCCGATGCAGGGACTAACTTTGAAGTCGGCCACAGAGACAATATCAACATCGTGGTGATCCTGGGCGCCCCTTGCAAATGCACGTGCCAACAAATCGGTATTCCCGCCCCGGCGCACGCTGCCAATCAAAACTAAAATCCTGCTCATATCATCCGTTTATTTGAGTTTTATTTTGTACATTTGCACCTGAAAAAGTGCGGTGCAAAGGTACGGGGTTTCCGTAAGCCGTGCAATACTGATTTATAACCAATCTTACTGATTATGGATGTACTGAGACGAGAATTACAGGAGGTTTTTCATCGGCATGAGTTCCGGCTGTCGGCCTTGAGCGAGGCAGACATTGAGGCGTGCCGACAGTTTATCAACGCCTCGACGGCCATCAGTCAGGGGTGCGCCATCTTGAGCGATCTGGCTACCAATGGCAGTTACTTTGCGATTGGCCACCTGGTTGACATTCTTGGGCTACATGGGGAAATGCCCGAAGAGGAGTTGATAGACATTGACGAGGACTTCATCTATCGGCGCATCCATCCTGAGGACTTGGTGGACAAGCGGATGCTTGAACTGCAATTCTTTGAGAAGGCGGCAGACCTGTCGGCAGAGGAGCGGCTGAAATTCCATGCCACTTGTCGCATACGGATGCAGAAGGCCAGCGGCGATTACATCTATATCCACAATGTGACCCGCATCCAGCAGAACGACGCCGACGGACTGATGCGGCTGGTCACCTGTCGCTATGACCTTTCGCCCGACCAGAACGAGATTCGCGGTATCAATCCCCACATCGTCAACGTCGAGACCGGAGAGGTGCAGCAGTTGGCGCTCTACGAGGAACGCTTCAACATCCTCTCCAGTCGTGAGAAAGAAATCCTGTTGCTCATCAAGCGCGGCCTGCTCAGCAAGGAGATTGCCGATGCTCTACACATCAGCATCCACACCGTCAACACGCACCGCCAGAATATCCTCCAGAAACTAAGCGTCAACAATTCGATGGAAGCTGTACAAACGGCCACAGCGATGATGCTGCTATAACCTCACAATATTTCAGGTTGCCATTTCAAGAAAGAATGGCGGAGCTTAATAATTTGCTGCAAAGGTAGTTTTTTGTGTGATACTTGCAAATATTTCGCACGAACAGTTTGGGTAGCATACAAAAATCGAGTTTTTATAGCCAGCCTTGTGGAGGGACTCGTCACCGGGCTCATAGCCACCGCGCGACTGGTTTGTCGACACCAAGGACAAGATGCGCCACATCGTGCAGCTGTTCCCCGACACCAAGGCCATGCATAGTAGGTATCGGCTGCCGGAGTCTCAAATATCCTAACACCCCACTTGCCTGCATCCCCTTTCTGCAAAGCTTTCCCTGGCATTTTAGTGAGGTTACGCCTCATCGGTCACGAGTAATCTCGTGACCGACGAGATTACTCACGGACGGCAATCCGTATTCCCAACTTGGGAATGTTTTGTTCCCAGTGTGGGAATATTTTATTCCCAGCCTGGGAATAATTGCCAGGCACTTATGTTTTTTCTTGCGTGCAAAATTAGAGTCCCGGTGTTAGTGAAACCTAAGACAAATATGCCTTTACTTCGTACTTTGGTATGCTGCGCATCTTTCAGCGACATTAGCCTTAATATTGTTATAGTATAAGGAATAATCTGCGTGGTGGAAACTATCCGGTCCAAAACCCATGCCCAGACTGTCATCTATAGGCTCTATTACCTTAGTCGTTGTTACGACCACGCCTCTCTCAGTATCCACCTTTGCATCTGTAGCCTCAGGGATAATCTCATACTTCCCGGTTGTGGCGTTCATAATACGCGCACCGAGATTCTCGGAGGCTGGGGCGTAGGTGTCATCGAGTTTCCAGTTAATCGGGTTGATGCTGATGGCACCATTCAGAACGACGAAGTTCTTCTGGTTCTTATTCCCTGGCCCTTCCGTATTCCAGGAGACGATGACGCCCGTATCATCGGCTCCCTCAGCAAATTTCAGGTGTTTATTCTTTGCAAGGAAATCATCAGTTATCGAATAGCCTATCACGTAGGCAGCTATCATGCGCTTGAGGTACTCCGGATGCTTACCCATGTATTCGCTGAGGATATAAGTGAGCATCTGCGAACCCTGCGAATGCCCTGCCAATATGAACGGGCGTCCTTCGTTGTAGTTTTCAAAATAGTAATCCAAGGCTGCGTAAAGATCCTGCAGCGGTGTGCCGCTTAGAACCTTATTTCTTTCTTCTGGGGAGGCTTTCATTACTGCTGCAAAATTCATCTGTCTGTAGTAAGGAGCGAAAACATTAGTCGAAGTTTCATAGGCAGTTCCCTGCTCCTCAAAATCTGCTTGTGCACCTGCGTGCATACCTTTATCGTCTATACTGCCTATTACAGGCGCTCCCTCACTATAATCTTCGTATGCTGAAGGATAAATATAGAATGTGTCGTATGGCTTCGTCCGTTCTGGCAACGACAGCCAGTTGGCCTTATTGCTGTAGTCGGAAGCTATCGCTTCCTCATTCTCAGGATTAGCAGGAACCGGATTGTCCTCTTTACCAGTACATGAAGAAAGCACCGTTGTTGTGCCGCAAATCAGGATGGCGGCAAGCATCCCCTTTTTCAAATGTCTCATGTTAAGAATACTTTTGGGGTTAAACATAAATGAAATTGCCGACAAAGGTAAACAATTTACCCCAAAACAACTTAACCCTAAGCGCCTGATGGGTCAAGTTTTGATAATTCAGGAACGATTTTTACGATTCAGTAAGCCGAATTGCAACAAATCATGCCTACTCTGCCACATTGCGCATCCACTCTGTCGCAGTCATTCCCATTATTTTCTTGAAGGCAACGCTGAATGTATTGTAACTGCGGAACCCACTCTGACAGGCTATTTCCTGG
>ERZ842401.4016-NODE-4016-length-17582-cov-5.398984_pt1 | contig 17582 bp, 20 predicted proteins | sample MGYA00521270_ERZ842401 | MGnify/ENA primary metagenome ERZ842401 (study PRJEB31892, sample SAMEA3878208) | bioreactor metagenome | biome: Moose rumen | place: Sweden | collected 2011-10 | study: EMG produced TPA metagenomics assembly of the PRJEB12797 data set...
ATAAATCTGTTCACACCGAACTTGTTGAACAATGTCATGTCGCGACCCCGCACCTCGTCTACTACACTGAAGCCTATACCTCCACACTTGTTGGACAGCTTACAGCAAATCAGCTTGTTAGGGTAGCCGACAGATGTTGCAAACGCAATGCAGTCGATGGCATTGTGGGCGATGGTCTGCTTGGGCATATAATCCGGGAAAATTTTGGATAGCGCAACTTTATCATTTGTCCCCTTGATGGCTTCAGGGCTGGAAATCGAAACCTTGATGCCCCTATCCTCGAAATAAGACTTGTTCTCTGCCATAATAGGTAATTCTGCGGTAATGTAAGGGAGAATCACATCAACATTCTCTTCCTCGCAAATACGCAGAACTGTGGGCAGATAGTCAGGCTCTGTGATGCGTGGCACAACATATCCAGCATCTACGCCATCTCTTAACAGTGCGTCATCATCGCAGTTGATACCAACAACATGGAATTCCTCTCCATCGTAGTTATTCCTCAGTGCTCGAATCAAATCGAACGAGTGCATAGAACATCCAGTAATCAATACACCAATCATTTTTGCATTCTCCTTATTTTTAACATCAAGCCTCTTTTTTCGGGATAATTTGGTCTGAGACGGTATCGTACCAAACAGCCCGTGCTTTTATCTTCCTGTGTTTAGCAATCAGCACATTACTATTCTCCAAGCCGAATAAGCGAAGCAGGTTATTGTAGTCAATCTCGTTCCGACAAACCAGAAGCACATAGTCGTATTTCTCGTAACGGATGAGTTCAATATCCTTTATCTTTCTTTCGTCAATGGGGATGTCCTTGCTCGAAATTCCAAAGTCAACATTCAGGTCAGCAGTCCAGTCAGCGAGAAGGTCAAGATCCCATTCACCCGCATGAGTATTGTCCTTTATGTTAATCGCCCTGAGTTCTTCTTGCGTATAACCGATGAGCCGCTTACAGTCCAGAATCGTATCGGGACCGTAGTTCATCAGGATAACTTTCAGTCGTTGATTTCCAGCAATGATATTATCGTACTCATCTATCAGGTAGATGCCGAAGTCGCCAAACATCTCGAAGCTTTTTTCAAGCTCTTCGAGTCTCTTTTTACCAATTTTTCGAGGATTTCCAAATCCGGTTTTGATGTCTCCAGCCTTAATCTGGCATAGCTCGATTTTCTTCTTAGACATACAAACCACCATTTTCAGTCAAAATAATAACCTCTATAAAGCGTGATCATTTACCTGCTTCATAGAGGAATTTTCGTCATATAATTGACATTTGCGTTCATCAACTTTTTGATATTTTCCTAACGATGAACATCAAACAAATATGTATGTGCAATTTAGCACGCTACTACTCTAACACGGTCACTATGACATGTCGATGACAAGTTTATGACACATCCGTTGTAGAGGTTGAAAATCTATAGTACCAGACATGTAGAATCTAGGCTTCCCCAAAGTTCTCACTAACTATTTCAAGTACTCTCATCACCGCAACATCCATATCATAATACTTATACTCACCGAGCCTTCCAGCAAAAATAACGTTCGGACATTTCTCACGTGCCAACTCTTTATACGATTCATACAGCGCAGTATTACGCTCGTTGTTCACAGGGTAGTACGGCTCATCTCCTGCCTTCCACTCGGAAGGATACTCATGCGTGATCACCGTTGAGGCTGTCTCCAGTTCAGGATAGAAATGCTTGTGTTCAATGCACCGCGTAAACGGAGTCTCCCTGTCTGTGTAGTTCATAACTGCGCAACCTTGATAGTTGTTCGTGTCAAAGAGGGTTTCAGTCTCAAAGCGTAGGGTGCGATACTCCAATACACCAAGTTCATAATCAAACCACGAGTCTATTTGCCCCGTGAACACGATACGCCTTGCAAGTCCTTCAAGCTCTGACCTGTCCCTCAAAAAATCAACATTCAGCCTCACATTAACGCCTTCGAGTATCTTTGCAATCATGGCCGTATAACCGTTAATCGGGATGCCCTGATACAGAGCGTTAAAGTAGTTATTGTCATAGGTGAACCTTACGGGTAGCCTTTTGATAATGAACGCTGGAAGTTCTTTGCACGGTCTGCTCCATTGCTTCTCAGTGTAGCCCTTGATGAGACATTCGTATACGTCTTTGCCGACAAGACTGATTGCTTGCTCTTCCAGGTTGCGCGCTTCAGTAATTCCTGACTTATGTTTCTGCTCCTCAATCTTTGCGTGTGCTTCTTTAGGCGTGATCACTCCCCACATCTTATTGAACGTGAACATATTGAACGGCAAAGAGTGGATTTCTCCGTGATAGTTAGCTACAGGCGTGTTCGTGAACCTGTTAAAGCTTGTGAACTGATTCATATAGTCCCATACACATTTATTGTTCGTGTGGAAAATATGAGGGCCGTACATGTGTACCTGAATGCCAGCTATGTCTTCGGTGTAAACGTTGCCGGCTATGTGAGTGCGCTTGTCGATTACGAGGACGGATTTACCTCGTTTATGAGCTTCATGGGCAAAGATCGCTCCTGTAAGTCCTGCTCCAACTATGAGATAGTCATACATACTAAATTCTCCCGTGTATAATGCTGACAATTTACAACTGTGTGTTCTTTGCTTCCTCATAGGTTTCTCTAGGCTTTAGCTTCATCACGATCTCATACTGTTCGATGTCTGGATTTCTCGCTTGAATCCAAGCTCCAAGTGCTGACAGCATTATTTCAGAGTGACACGGAGTGACAGATTCAAATTCTACGCCTACTTCTGTTATGGCCTTCATGATGGCATTAAACACGCGTTCATTGTTACTCATGCGAGTCTTAGCTATTGCTCTGCGTTCACCATGGTCACTGAAGCTCTCGAACAAAACGTGGCACAACTGATTGCCAGCACTCACTGACTTGCCTATGGTGAGCTTTGCAAGCCTAATTGTATAGCCTGTCTTAGTTTTGGCAATCAATTCGTATTGCTCTGTAATAACCACATAGATCGGTAACGAGCTGAACTCTTCAAAAGGTCGCGGATTGTAGTTCCTAACCATGTAATCTTTTGATTTCATGTTGGCCTCCATCAGTTCTCATCCTTCTTTTTCTTGATTGTCAATAACCACTCAGAGCCAAAGGCTATGCGGTATTCTACTAACATATTCTCTGCTTCTTCCAGCGTATTAAACTCATCAATGTCTTCCCAATCACGAGCATGGTACCTTCCTTGAATGACGTACATTGCCTAAAACCTCCTTGGATAATTTTGGGAGTATAGGCAAATCCAGCTATTTATCTTGATAATTTGAATTATGAAAGATTTAAAAAATTTTTTGTCAACATGTCAACCAATTCGGCAAAATTTGAATTAAAATGCTTTAAACGTTATTTCATGCTGTTCGAATTTATGAAATTAAAAAATTTAGATCGTGCCATAATGCTAGATTCGGACATAATGACTTATGCAAATTTTTCAGAGCTTAAATGTTTGCAAGACAAAAATATTATTGCAGCGATTGACGAAGATCAAATAACATCTTTTGAACATATTGGAACAGCAGGGCCGCAAGTATTTTTTTGTACAATTGAGGCTATTGATGATTTTACAAAATTATTGATTGATACTTACGAGAATAATATTAAATTATTGCGCGATGAATGGCTGTATCGTAAACAAGTACACGATGTAAATCAAATTTCAGATATGGTTTTATTATCTTTATGGGCGCGAAATCATGGTAATAAAATTTTACGTTGGCACTTGGTTAAAGAAATCCATTTACAGTATAGCGCAAACGATAGCGATGGCAGTGAATGTTTTGAAATGGATAAAATTCTTAAAATCAAGAAGATTTTTATAAAGGATAATTTTGCTTACTTGCGAAGAATCGATAATCACGAATTAATACGCGTTGGGGTTTTACATTTTCAGGGAAATAAATCAAAAATATTTATGAAATATTATTCTGAAAATACGAATTATTTTTTAAAAATATTATCTGCTTTTAATTTATATATACAACGAAGTAAATTTTTTTCAGTTGTGCTTAAAATTTGGCTGCACATTCCTTACAATTTGCGGCAAAAAATAAAAAAAATCATCGCTAGATAAAACAGTGATAAAATTCAGTTGTAGTTGAATTAAAAATTTTTAGGTGGGAGAATTTTTTAATTATGAAAAATTTTAATTTACGCGATGATATGACTGAAATTATTAATTCTGCTATTAAATCTGTTCTGCCGGAATCAGCCGTAAAAGAAGCGTTACAGCGAGAGGATTTTATTTCAAGACGCAACAAAGGTAAAATTATAATCGCCTCAATCGGTAAAGCTGCGTGGAGAATGGCGAGAGCTGCTGCTGATATTTTAGGCGAAAATATTTCCGGCGCAGTTGTTACAAAATATGAACACTCTATGAGCGAAATTAAAGGGCTTGAAATTTTTGAGGCCGGTCATCCCGTTTTAGATTCAAATACTATAAAGGGCACAAAGGAATTATTAAAATATGTCGAAAATTTAACGGCTGATGACACAGTTTTATTTTTAGTTTCCGGCGGTGGGTCAGCGTTATTTGAATTACCTGCAGAAGGCGTAACGCTTACGGATATGATGAGCATTACAAATCAATTATTAGCTTCCGGTGCTGACATCGTAGAAATTAATACTATCAGAAAACATTTATCAGCAGTAAAAGGCGGGAGATTTGCGAAATTATGCGAGCCTGCTCACGTTTATATGGTAGTTTTGTCCGATGTTTTAGGCGACAGATTGGACAGCATTGCATCCGGTCCTGCTTGGCCTGATAATTCGACAAGTGAAGAAGCGTTAAACATTGTAAAAAAATATTCGCTCAACATGAAAAATGATTTACTGGAAATTTTAAAGCAGGAGACCCCAAAAGAATTAAACAACGTTACAGCAGTAATAACCGGAAGTGTTACGGCGTTATGTGATTCAGCGATGAAATTTGCTTCTGAAAAAGGTTACACGCCACTATTATTAACGACCACTCTAACATGTGAAGCGCGTGAAGCTGGATCGTTTATGGCCTCGATAGCCCGCGAAATTTTAAATTCAGGCCGTCCAGTAAAAACACCCTGCGCAATTATTGCCGGTGGTGAAACAGTTGTACATTTAACGGGTAAAGGTTTGGGCGGTCGCAATCAGGAATTTGCATTATCAGCAGCCAACGGAATTAAAGGGCTTGAAAATGTCGTAATTGCTTCGTTAGGTTCTGACGGAACAGATGGCCCAACTGATGCAGCCGGCGGAATTGTTGACGGACGCACAGCTGTTTTAATGGAAAAATCCGGATTCGAAATTAATGAAACTTTGAAAAATAATGATGCTTATCACGCATTAAAAGCAGCTGGAGCATTATTAATAACAGGACCAACCGGAACAAATGTAAACGATGTCGCAATCGCTTTAATTGGATAATAAATAATTTTGGCCTCTCGATTAAAATTTTCGGGAGGTTTATTTTATATTTTATATTTTGTGCATAAGGAAATTTATAAAAATCATGTTAAAACTCATAAAAAATTTAATAAGGAAAGTGCCATTTATTGAGAGATGGGATGACAGACGTATACAAAATAAATATATGTCGATGACTTACGATGAAATAGAGCAGATTATTAATAAATATTATCTTGAAATATTTGGGCGTAAAATTAATTGGGATGATCCGAAATCTTATAACGAAAAATTACAAGTTTCAAAATTATATGACGCAGCTCCGTTTAAAACTCATTTAAGCGATAAATATAAAGTTCGTCGTTGGATAAAATGGAAAATTGGCGAAGAATATTTAATCCCGTTAATTGGTGTTTATGATTCATTTGATGAAATTAAATTTAAGGATTTGCCGGATCAATTTGTTATTAAATGTAATCATGATTCGGGAAGCGTTATATTTTGCCGTGATAAAAATAATTTTGATATTGATTCAGCGCGTAAAAAAATTAATTCGGCCATGAGAAAAAATTACGCGTATCCATCGTTTGAAATGTATTATAAAAATATTCCGCCTAAAATTCTCATTGAAAAATATATGGGCGATAATATAAACGATTATAAATTTTTGTGTTTTGATGGGGAGCCTTATTATTGTCAAGTAATATTTAACAGGTATTCAGACGAAAAAATTAATTTTTATGATATGAATTGGGAATTACAAAATTTTAAGCGTCCTGGATTTGAAAATTATAATAGTCCTGTTGATTGTCCCGATAAATTTGAAGACATGAAAAAAATATGTTGTAGCCTGTGCAAAAATTTAGATCACGTAAGAGTTGATTTATATTTAATTGAGAAAAAAATTTATTTCGGTGAAATGACATTTACTGCTGCCGGAGGTTTTAGAAGATTTGACCCCGACGAATGGGATTTTAAACTCGGAGTATTATGGAAATTTGATAACACCATCAGACAAAAAGTCCGCGAGAAAAATTTAAAGCCGTAAAATATGTTAAACTAAAACAATAATTTTTTTGAGGGGAGTAAATTTTTTGAAAGTCCTTTTAATCAACGGCAGCCCTAATGAACACGGCTGTACTTATACTGCTTTGCATGAAGTCGAAAAAACTTTAAACGAGAATAATATTGAAACTCGTATACACTGGATCGGCAAAAAACCTGTCGCAGGGTGTATCGCGTGTTTTAACTGTTTCAAAATTGGCCGGTGCGCTTTTAATGATGCAGTCAACGAAATTAATTCAAAACTTGACGAGATCGATGGGATTATTATCGGTTCACCTGTTTATTACGCCGGCCCTAATGGAAGTTTAGCGGCGTTTTTGGACAGATTATTTTTTTCAGGCGGAGATAAATGGTTCAGAAAGCCCGGAGCTTGTGTCGTATCATGCCGGCGCGGCGGAGCTTCTGCAGCTTTTGACAGATTAAATAAATATTTCACGATCAAAAATATGCCGGTAATCTCATCACAATATTGGAACCAAGTTCACGGAAATACTCCGGACGAAGTTAAACAGGATTTAGAAGGAATGCAGACAATGCGCACACTCGGTCAAAATATGGCGTATTTCTTAAAATGCATCGAGGCCGGACAAAATGCAAAAATTTCAAAACCAGTTTACGAAGATTGGATCGGAACAAATTTTATAAGAGAATAACAACAAATAAAATATAACATGAATGCAATATAATTAATTTAAATCATTCTCCAAAAATTATATAATCCAATTAATTTTATATCACGGATTATCCAGGCTAGTAACGAAATTATTACGGTGCAGATGATAAAAGTTTTTTCACCGGAACTCATCTCACCGATTTTTTTTGACATGTGAAATATATGTAATCCAATCTCCCGCTTCCACGGCCTAAATAATGGAACTGTTCCGCAAAATGCATCCTCCAAAATATGCAGAACACAACCCATAAACCAAAATCCCGCACATGACCATACATCATAATGTGCAAAATATCCGCCGTCGATAAGGCTCGAAATTCTCGGAACGATCCAATTTGCACGATAAAAACACGTCACAGAAATTAACAGCCAAGGCACAAACCAATGAGAATATTTGCGGTGATACTTGTTGCGCTTCTTCCCAAAAATTGTATACTCGACACTGTCAGGAAACGTGCTGCCCAAAAAACTTAAACCAGCCGCCAAAATTGAGCCGGTCGTTCCTAATACAAACGCAAATGTCGTTATTCTGTGTCCTTTGCCAGTCATGATTTTTTATTTTATAAATTTTAAAACTTTCACCAGAATTAATATAAAAATATTCGCTAAAACTATACACGCACCAGACGGAAAATTAAATATAATTGATAAACTCATCCCGATTATAAAATTTATAAAGGATATTACTCCGGAAAATATTATTAATTTTAAAAATCCGTTCGCAAAATTTCGCGCCGTAACCGCTGGCAAAATTATCACGCTCGAAATTAATAACGTCCCCATCATTCGCATCCCTAAAACTACAACAAGAGCCGTCAAAATTGAAATTAATATCTGATATATTTCCGTTTTTATTCCTAACGTTTTCGCATAATCTTCATTATATGTGATCAGGAATAAGCGATTATAAAATATTACGAAAATAAATATAATTCCAGTCGATAATATAACCGATAAAATTAAATCCGAATCGTTTAAAGCCAATATACTCCCGAATAAATACGCCGAAATGTTCGAAGCAGAATTTTTTAACGAGCTTACTAAAACTCCAGACGCTAAAGCCCCAGACGAAGCGACAGCTATTGCAACATCACCGGCTGATTTAAATTTCTGGCTGATGAATAATATTGCAAATGATGAAATTATCATTACTGGAATTGAAATATATAAAGCAGGCAACCCTAAAGCTGACGAAATCGAAAGCGATGCAAATCCTATTTCAGATAAGCCATGACCTATTAACGCATAATGTTTTAAAATTAATATTACGCCTATAATCGAAGCGCAAACTGAAATTAAACTCCCTGCGATTAATGCCCGCGTCATAAATGGATATGATAATAATTCTATAAATTCGGCCATGTATTTTTAATTTAAAATTCTCCCGTCTGATATTTTTATGAGCTTATTATAATTTATTTCGTTCAAATCGCTTTCATCATGAGTGACGATAATAATCGCCGTTCCATTTAAATTTAATTTTTTTAATGTGTCGTAAAAATTTTTGTGCGTCTCAACATCAAGCCCTGCACATGGCTCATCAAGTAATAATAATTCAGGCTTCCCACATAATGCACGCGCTAATAATACACGCTGAAACTGTCCGCCGGATAAATTTTTTATTTCGCGGTCTCGCAAATCGTTCAAGCCCAAAATATTTATAATTTCATTTGCGTTGTTTTTGTCGTCCAAATCGTAAAATAATTTTTTTGGTCGTTGCAATCCAGTTAAAATAATTTCGTAAACCGTCGCCGGGAAATTTCTGTCAGCGCTTTCAATCTGAGGAACGTATGAAATTTTAGCGTTGCGAATCAATGAGCCGGATGAAATTCTTATCAGACCTGCAATAACTTTCATAAGCGTAGATTTCCCGGAACCGTTCTCGCCCATTATAAAAACTACTTCGCCGGAATTTATCGAGAGCGAAATATTTTTTAAAACGCTTAAACTCCCATAACTCACGCAGATATTATTTAATTTTAAAATTTCAGTCATTTAAGTTTAAGGCGATTTTTAAATTATTTAAATTAGATTTCATTATCTCTATAAAATTTTTATTGTCCCGAACATCATGAGCAGAATTAAATATTAAAATTTCTGATCCGGACTGTTGAGCGATCGAATTTGAAATACTTGTGATTCCGTAAGCATCGCAGAAAATATATTTAATATTATTATCCCGAATAAATTTTATTATTTCAGCTGTATTTTTAATGCTCGGTTCGTTTTCACCGTTATAAGCGCTTAAATAATTTATCCCGTAACAATTCACAAAATAAGCATATGAAAAAGGTCCGGCAAAAATTAAATTTTTATTTTGAAATCTCGTAAACTCCGAATCTAAAATTTTTAACTCGTTTATTAAATTTTCGGCGTTTAAATTATAAAATTCCGCGTTATCAGGATCGAGCCTGCTTAATTCAATTAAAATATTTTTCGCCATAATTTGAGCGTTTCTCATGTTTAACCAGATGTGCGGATCATCGTTTAAAAAATTTATTCCAGTTGAGACATTTAAAATTTTAACGTTGCTGTTTAACGAATTTATAATTTTTTCCGCCCAATGTTCCATATTATCGCCGGTGTAAATAAATAAATCGGAATTATTTAAATTTAATAGATCTCTCGGAGTCGGATCAAATTCATGGGGATCTGTTCCGGGTTTCAGTAATAAATTTACGTCTGCAAAATCTTTTGTTATCTGGCGCGTAAAATCATATTGAGGGAATAGGCTGCAAATAATTTTTAATTTAGCGTGGCAGATATTCGGCACTAATAATATTAATATTAAAACGAGCAAGATAATTTTTTTTATAGTCATAATGTGAAAAATTATAACACTCAAATTTCTAAACACGTTTAAAATATTATTACTTTTATTTCGGAGGGAGTTTTTACGATTTGGCAAATTTAATATTTATTTCTGGAGGTGCAAGCTCCGGCAAAAGTGAATACGCTGAAAATAAATTAATTGAAATTTCCGGAAATGATTTAAAAATATATTTGGCCGCCATGAAAATTAATAATAACGATCCTGAAATATTACGAAGAATTGAAAATCATAGGAAAATGCGAGCTGATAAAAATTTTAAATTGATCGAAGCTGAAAAAAATTTCTCAAATATAATCCCCGCAAATAGTTCCGTTTTAATTGAGAGTTTATCATCTTGGCTCGCAAATGAAATGTTTAACGAGAATAATAATAATATAAATTTAAATTCTAACGTCGTAAACAAAATATTTAATGAGATCATGACAATAAAAAATTTTTCGCATAATTTAATAATTGTTTCAGATGATATATTTTCAGACGGGATAATTTACGACGAAATGACGGAATTATATATTAAAAATCTCGCGCAGCTTCATATTAAGACGGCTCAAATTTCAAATGAAGCTCTGGAAATTGTTTCAGGCTTAAAAATTAAATATGTCTGAAAATTCCGGAGCAAATTTAAACCCCAAAAACGAAGAAAGCACCGATTATGAAATTTTAGTCGGACAAATTTTAATGCAGATCGAAAATTTAACGGCTTCAGGATTTGAGCAGATGATATTTGATTTATTAATTAAAATGGGTTATGAAGTTTTTAAAAATGCACGCTCCCGAAAAAATCCCGCAGCTATTCACGGCATAATAATCGAAGATCATTCCGGATATATTCCCGTTTATGTTCAGGCTCGGAAGCTCGAAAAGGGAAGCATTATAACAAGTTGGAATATGCACAGTTTTAGCGATGCAGTTTCAAGAAAGGGAGGCAAAGGACTTTTAATAACCAACGCAAATTTTTCAAGGCCGGCGCAGGATTATGCAAAGTCCCATAATATAATTTTAATAGACGGGAATATTTTAGCGCGCTTAATGATCGCAAATGATTTTTGTGTAAACGTCCGCGAAATAATAGAAATTAAATCAATTAATCCCGATGCGTTTATTAATTATAAATAAATTTATCGGCCATGTTCAAAGCGTTAAATATTACTTGATCCATATCATAATATTTATATTCGCCGAGCCTGCCGCCAAAGAAAATATTTTTTAAATTTTGAGCGAGCAATTTATATTTTTCGTGTAAATTATTATTTTTTTCGTCATTCACCGGGTAATAAGGTTCATCGCCGGGATTCCATTTTAAACTATATTCGCGCGTTATTATTGTGTTATCTGATTTTAATTCCGGCAAAAAATGTTTATGTTCAATTATGCGGGTAAACGGGGTATTTTTATCGGTGTAATTTATAACTGAATGGCCTTGAAAATTATTTATATTTAAAAATTCCTCTTCAAATTTCAGCGTTCTGTATTCGAGCTGACCGAGTTCAAAATTAAAAAATGAATCAATAGGACCGGTGAAAATAATATTATGAGCAATATTCATAAAATCATTTTTATTATTCAGGAAGTCGCAATTTAATTTTACTTCGATTCCGTTTAACATTTTTTCGATCATGGCCGTATAACCGTTAATCGGGATGCCCTGAAATTTAGCGTTATAATAATTTGTGTCATAAATAAATCTTACGGGTAATCTCTTAATAATTTCGGCTGGTAAATTTTTGCAATCGCGTCCCCATTGTTTTTCGGTGTAACCTTTAATTAATTTATTGTAAATATCATGGCCGACCAATTTAATAGCTTGTTCTTCGAGATTTTTGGGCTGATCGATTCCTGAATTTTTAATTTGTTCGTTAATTTTATTTTGAGCTTCTTCCGGAGTATTCACGCCCCACATTTTATTAAACGTAAACATGTTAAAAGGCAAGCTATAAATTTCGCCGTTAAAATTCGCCAAAACTGTATGGGTATAACGGTTAAATTCTGAAAAATTATTAACGAAGTCCCAAACGTTTTTATAATTCGTATGAAAGATGTGAGCGCCGTATTTATGGACGTGAATATTATTTTTAAATTCGGTGTAAATATTTCCAGCGATGTGATTACGTTTTTCAATGAGTAAAATTTTTTTGCCGGCGGAATTTAATTTATTTGCGATGACTGCGCCGAACAAACCAGCACCAACGATCAGAAAATCATACATGATAAATATAAATATATCTCCTTTTTTGAGAAATTATATATTATTTTTCAGAGTGGCAATAATAATTCTCTTTGTATATTTTGTGATGCACATGCTAACCTCTTTTTTGACATTTCGCAATATTCCGGAGAAATCTCGATGCCTATAAAATTCCTGTTCAATTTTTTTGCAGCAATAGCAGTCGTACCGCTACCCATGAAAGGATCTAAAATAATTTTTGCGTTAGTGCTTGAAATAATTCGTTCAATTAACGCTACTGGAAAAGGTGCGGGGTGTTCATTTTTCATTTCCTGTTTAAATTCCCAAACGTCTCCGAAAGAATTTGCGTGTTCAACGAGTTTAAAATCTGATTTGGCAATTAAATAAATTACTTCGTAGGTCGGCAAAAAATATCCGGGATTTAAACCGTTGCCTGTAGAATTTTTTAGATTATACGGAGGTGAAGTAATTATTAAATCAATAGATCGATCTGGAATTTTCTGCATTTCCTGAACGGCATCTCCGCAGATAAATAAATCTCTTAAATTTTCAATTTCGTACATGATCCGTTAATAATAATAAATAATAATAAAAAATCCCTCTCGAATTTAAAAATATTTCATCGAAAGGGAATCACGTTTTACTTTAAATTAAAAATTTTTACGCAATGACTAACAACACATCACCAGTATTAACGCTGTCGCCAGATTTTACGCGGACTTCAGTAACTTTTCCTTCAGATGTGGCAAAAACTTCATTTTCCATTTTCATAGCTTCGAGCATTAAAACTAAATCGCCATTCTTAACGGTATCACCGACATTTACTTTTATGCTTAAAATTTTTCCCGGCATCGGAGCTGTTACAGTTGAACTGCCTTCACTTACTGGGGCTGGAGCTGCTGGAGCTTCTGGGGCTGGTGTTGATGCTGGTGCAGCTGCCGGAGCTTGAGAAACTGGAGCACTGACGGGCGCACTAATCGGAGCAGATGAAGCACCTTCGCCCAAATTTTCAACTTCAACTGTATAAGCAGTACCATCGACTATAACACGGTATTTATTCACGATTAAAATTCTCCTCTCTTGAATCTCGAAATATTAAAAATTAAATTAAATTAATTCCATTTCCTTACTAATCTATTAGAATTTAAATTGAACATTCCTGCAGTTTTCCATTTTGAGGTCCAATAATCTCCCTGAAGATTTGCCCCAGCTTTGGTAACTGATAATATTCTGAAATTTGATCCGCCTGTAAATTCAATAATCGCCGCTGTAATTGCTGCAATGACTTTTTTATTATCTGCATTAACTTTAACAGGAGCATTTTTATTTAAATTTGCAGGTGAATTTTTATTATTTAAATCATTTTTTTTTTCTTCGCCCGAACCTGAAAATAATTTCATGGCGTAAATTGTTCCAGTGAGAACTAACAAAACCCCGAACACAATAGAAAACGCTACTACACTGACATTAATGGCTCCTGCTACTCCTTCAAAATGCATTGTAAATTATTCCTCCTGTTTTAAACTTAATTTAAATATTTAATGAGGTATTACCCCGTGTTTTTTAGCTGGACGGGTTTCGCGTTTGCTTTCCATTCCGGCTAATGCTTGAGCTAAAGTTAAACGAGTTTCTTCGGGCATAATTACGCGATCAACGTATCCGCGTTCGGCAGCTCTATAGGGATTAGCGAAGGCTTCACGATATTCATCAATTTTTTCGAGCCTTGTAGCTGTAGGATCGGATGATGCTTCAATTTCCTTCTTGAAAACTACGCTCGCAGCACCTTCAGCACCCATTACTGCTATTTCAGCTTGAGGCCACGCCAAAACTACATCAGCGCCGAGTGATTTGCTCGCCATTGCCAAATATGCTCCGCCGTATGCTTTACGCATTACAACAGTAATTAACGGCACACTAGCTTCAGAATATGCATATAATAATTTTGCTCCTTTACGGATTATGCCATTATGTTCTTGATCGATTCCCGGCAAATATCCCGGAACATCAACAAATGTTACTATAGGCAAATTAAATGCGTCACAATGTCTCACGAATCTTGAAGCTTTATCGGAAGCATTAATGTCCAAACATCCCGCCATAACATCCGGGTTATTCGCAACTATTCCGACCGAACGGCCGTTAATTCTGCCATAACCTGTAACAATATTTTTTGCAAATCCTGCCTGAACTTCCGTAAATTCTCCATTGTCCAAAACTTTATTTAAAACTTCATGAACGTCATAACCTTTATTGACATCAACCGGAACGATCTCACGTAATTTTAAATCTGCACGAGCCGGGTTATCACTGGTTGGCAATTCCGGAGCGTCATCGAGATTATTAAGAGGCAAATACGACAAAACTTTTTTAACCTGAGTAAAACACTCGTCCTCATCTTTAGCAATAAAATGCGCGTTTCCGCTGATAGTGTTATGAACTTCTGCGCCACCTAATTCCTCGCTTGAAATTGCTTCACCTGTTACGGCTCTCACGACTTCAGGCCCGGTAATATGCATAACCGAAGTTTTATCGACCATAAAAATATAATCTGTAAGAGCAGGACTATAAACAGCACCGCCAGCAGTTGGACCCATAATAATCGAAATTTGGGGAATTACTCCGCTTGCTAAAGTATTGCGTTTAAAAATTTTCCCGTAACCGTTTAACGAGTCGACAGCCTCCTGAATACGTGCGCCGCCAGAATCATTAATCCCGATAACAGGGCAACCCATCTGCATGGCCATGTCTAAAACTTTGCAAATTTTATCAGCGTGCTTTTCGCCAAGTGAACCGCCTAACACCGTAAAATCTTGACTGTAAATAAAAACTTTTCGGCCGTCAATAGTTCCCCAACCCGTTACAACTCCATCGCCTAAAAATTTTTTTGATTCGAGATCGAAATTATTACAACGGTGCGTAACAAATTCATCAATTTCAACAAATGAGCCGGGATCTAATAATTTATTTATACGATCGCGAGCTGTTCCTTTGCCTTTAGATTTTTGTTTTGAAACGGCTTCACTTCCTCCGCCGGCCTGAGCAGATTTGCGTTTGTCTTCGAGTTCGCCACAAAGCTCTTCAATTGTTTTTAATCCCATATCCGACAAGCTCCTCCTTTTATGAATAAAATTATTTTTCAAACTTTAAAATTGAGTTTAGAATAACATATAAACATTTTCATTTCAAAATAAATCTACGCATTTATAAAAAAAATCCTCCCTCAAAAAATAAAAAAATAATTTAAGATTTAAGAGAGAGAAAAAATAAAATTACGCTCAAGTTGAAACATTCAATAATTAATATTTATAATTACTCCAATGTAATAAGTATCTCGCAGAAAATTTTTTTAATTTTTAATATACTTCGATGAAACCCAACCGTTGCCAACTGAAGTTTGCGCATAATACCAAATTCTATTTTTAACTGTCCATCTTCGCAAAATTAAAATTTCAGAGTCCTTTTTAATTATTCCGATCATGTTCCAAGGACTATTTGCTTCAGGGGTCATTCTTACATTTAAATCCCCTGTTGCTGTCCCTTTCATCCCATAACCTTTTAACGGTGCAATATAATCCGATGATGCCCAGCCTTTTAAGCCGTCTTTTGTTTCGACGTAAGACCATAAAGAATTTTCGCCGGAAGTTTGGTGAATATGAAGTACAGTATCAAAATTTATTTGAGTAATTGGGGTAGATTTCCGATCAGGTTGCTCACGTAAACTTAATTTTTCTGCAACGACTCTTCGATCCCAATAACTGTCGTAAGTTCCAGAAGCAGAATTTTGTGAAGCATCACCGTTTAAATAATCCGTGATAACTTCTTTAGCGTAATCAATTGCTAAATTTTTCGCGTAACCGATAGCAGCATCAACAGCTAAGTCCCATAAAAATCCCGTAATACCATCGCAATAAGCTGGCGCAGAAAAAAATAAACTTGAAATTAAAACCATGACGCATAAAAATTTTTTCATTACAAAACACCTCCGAAAAAATAAAAAATTCCGAAGCTGTATTTTGTACCCCCCCCCCTCTTGTCAATATTACGTAATAAAAAAAATCCTCCCTCAAATAAAAATATTCAAGAGAGGAAAAATTTTTTATGTTAATTTAATTTACACTTTATTTTTTGTGCCGTAATAAGCGTTTAAATACATTTGCTTTATTTCGCTCATTAATGGGTATCTCGGATTAGCGCCAGTGCATTGATCATCAAACGCCTGCTCAACCATAGCATCAAGCCTGTTTAAAAAATCCTCTTCATCTGCTACATAATCTTTTATAGTCGGCTTAATTCCAACTTTAGATTTTAATTCATCGATAGCGTTAATTAAATTGTCAACTTTTTCCTGATCGCTATTGCCGGAAATTCCCAAATAACTCGCGACTTCCGCATATCTCGCTAACGTATGAGGGTGATCATATTGCGGGAATGTTCCCATTTTTGTCGGGACTTCAGCTGAATTAAATCTGATAACCTCATCAATCATTAAAGCATTTGCGAGACCGTGCGCCAAATGATGGAACGATCCCAATTTATGCGCCATCGAATGACATACACCCAAAAACGCATTTGCGAAAGCCATTCCTGCAAGTGTCGCAGCATTAGCCATTTTTTCGCGCGCTATAGGATCATTTAATCCATCGTTATAAGCTCTCGGCAAATATTCAAAAATAATTTTTAATGCCTTCAACGCAATTCCATCCGTATAATCCGAAGCCATAACAGAAGCATATGCCTCAAGTGCATGAGTCACCGCATCAATTCCAGAAAACGCCGTTAAACCTTTTGGCGCAGTCATATGGCAATCCGCATCAATTATCGCCATGTCCGGCATTAATTCATAATCTGCTAACGGATATTTAGTCCCGGTCTTTTCGTCAGTGATAACAGCAAACGGAGTAACTTCCGATCCAGTTCCTGCGCTTGTCGGAATCGCAATAAAATACGCTTTATCTCCCATATGAGGAAATGTGTAAACGCGCTTACGAATATCCATAAATCTCATTGCCATATCCATAAAATCCGCTTCGGGATGTTCGTACAAAACCCACATAATTTTACCGGCATCCATCGCTGAACCTCCACCTAATGCGATTATTACATCCGGCTGAAAATCTTTCATTTGAGCTGCTCCAGCTTTTGCACATGCAAGCGTCGGATCTGGTTCAACTTCGAAAAATGTCGTGTGCTGTATTCCGAGTTCATCTAATTTATCAGTTATCGGCTTAGTATGTCCGTTGTGATATAAAAAACTGTCAGTTACGATAAATGCCTTCTGTTTGTGCAAAACATTTTTAAGCTCGTTCAACGCAACAGGAAGCGAACCCTTTTTGAAATATACTTTATCTGGAGCACGGAACCAAAGCATGTTTTCTCTCCTCTCTGCAACGGTCTTAATATTTAAAAGATGTTTAACCCCAACGTTTTCACTG
>ERZ842401.4017-NODE-4017-length-17581-cov-20.872532_pt1 | contig 17581 bp, 21 predicted proteins | sample MGYA00521270_ERZ842401 | MGnify/ENA primary metagenome ERZ842401 (study PRJEB31892, sample SAMEA3878208) | bioreactor metagenome | biome: Moose rumen | place: Sweden | collected 2011-10 | study: EMG produced TPA metagenomics assembly of the PRJEB12797 data set...
TGGTCGCGGTGAATAGGCGAAACAAGCGTGTAAACATCGAGCTGGACTTTATGGGTAATGCAAAAGTGGTCGGCTTAACCTATGAAGAGATAAAAAAACAGTGAGCCTTGTAAAAATGTCTGAGGGAACGTGGCAAAACAATAGACGATATGAAATAAAAAAGCTAAAATATGTATTATGGGAATATATATAAATCCAAACGGAATTGCTTTTAGAAGATTTGTTGAAACAGGAAAATATGTAGATAAAACAGGACTGCTAAAAGAACTAAATGCGATTCTTGATGACCCATCAAGTAATTTTGTTTGCATAAGCCGACCGCGCCGATTTGGAAAAACGCTTGCAGGCGAGATGATAGCTGCTTTTTATTCAAAGGGCGCAGATACTCGCGAACTCTTTGAAGATTATGAGATTTCAAAAAAAGAGAATTGGGAAACATATTTAAATACATATAATGTGATTCAAGTCGATTTAAATGCGATGTATTCAACGTGGAAATCGAAAGCGAAAAAGCCTGAAAATGTAGTGTATTATATAAATGAAATTCTGTTTGAAGAGTTTAAGAGTGAGTTTGCTGATGTTATATTCAAAAGCGATTCTCTTGCAGAATGTATACAAGCTGTATATGTGGCAAAAGGCGAAACATTTGTAATTATTATTGATGAGTATGATGTTTTAGTTCGCGAGGAAGTGCCGAAAGATGAATTCGATGTCTATTTAGCATTTTTAAACTCGTTATTTAAGAATAGTGCCTTGCGCTCTGCGATTTCACTTGCGTATCTTACGGGAATTTTACCGATTATCAGAGATAAAATACAATCTAAGCTCAATACGTTTGAAGAATATACATTTTTATCGCCTGAGATGTTTTCAGAATATACAGGTTTTACAAATGAAGATGTGAGAAATCTTTGTGAAAAAAATAAATGTGATTTTGAGCTATTAAAAAGTTGGTATGATGGATATAGGCTAAATGGTATTGAAATTTATAATCCGCAATCGGTGTTCAAAGCGATTACAAAAAGAAAATGTATTGCATATTGGTCTGGAACATCAACATATCAAGTTGTATCAGAAAAAATCCGTATGAATTTTTCTGGCATAAAAGACGCTGTGATAACGATGCTTGCAGGTGGTAGAGTTGATGTGAATGTTGAAAAATATGAAAACAGAATGGATTCTTTTAATAGTAAAGATGATGTTTTTACGTTTTTGATACACTTAGGCTATCTTGCCTATGATGCAGATAATGCTCAATGCTATATTCCGAACAGAGAAATACATAATGAATGGCAAAATGCAATAAGCGACAATGTGGAGTATGCCGAAACGAACAAGATTATTTCTCAGTCAAAAATCCTTTTAGAAAAAACATTACAAGGCAATGAAAACTCTGTTGCTTCGGCTTTAGATGTTACTCATATTCATGTTACAAGTAATAGGTCTTATAATAATGAAGATTCATTACAAAGTGCGATTTATCTTGCATATATTTATGCTTTGAATAGCTATACAGTGATAAAAGAAATGACTACAGGCAAAGGATTTGCAGATATAGTGTATATTCCATTTGATAAAAGCAAAAGTGCCTTAATTATTGAGTTAAAACACAATAAAAGTGCTGAGTCAGCATTAAAACAAATAAAAGAGAAAAAATATTCTGAAAGTCTATCCGCTTATTCAGGAAATATACTTTTTGTTGGTATAAGCTACGACGAAAAGACGAAAAAGCATGATTGCAAAATCGAGAAAATGATTTACAAATAGATATGAATTAGGGAACATAAAAAGAATATTCATTTTATGAACAGCTTGACAAAAATGATGTTATGTTGTAGCATAATGATAGTAAAGGCAACCATTGTGAGCGCGGAGCTTGGTTCAAGCACGCATACCGAGTGGCGAACAAATTTTTTTCTAAAGAGCATGGGGAGATTGTAAGCAAAAAAAATCGGTGTTCTTCTGGGGAAAAGGTGTCTTTACATTTTTTTTTCTTATCGTATTTTTTTCTATCTATACAGCAAATCATAATTTTTTTCTGACATCATTATGAATTATCATCTCATTGACATGCAGGTGCACGGCGACCGCAGGGGTAAGCTTATTTCCCTTGAGGGTCAGAAAAACGTGCCTTTTGAAATCAAGCGTATTTATTATATGTTTGATACCCTACCGAATGAAGCTCGTGGCTTTCATGCTCATAAGGAACTAGAGCAGATTATTATCGCTATGGACGGAGCCTGCCGTTTCATTCTTGATGACGGAGAAAGAAGAGAGCAGGTGCTTTTGAACCGCCCCGATGTCGGTTTGTACATCGGAAAGAATATGTGGCGCGAGATGCACGATTTTTCTTATGGGTGTAAGTTAGTGGTTCTGGCGAGTGAATATTATGATGAGAAAGAGTATATAAGAAATTACGATGAATTTTTAAAATCATTGAAAAATAACGGGGGGGGGTACAACTGTAAAGTAGTTTTTGCTTCACCTTCTCTCGAATGCTTTGCGGCATAGGGAGGTGGGTGAATGGAACTTTGCAGACTGTTAAATTTTACAGAAAAAGGTGACGAGCGTGGTAAGCTCGTCATTGTGGAAGGTAATCAAGATGTGCCGTTTGAGATAAAAAGGCTGTTCTATATTTACGGTTCAGACCATGATGTTGTTCGTGGAAAACACGCTAATCGTGAATCTGAATTTGTGCTTATAAATGTAAGTGGCACATCTAAAGTTATGGTTACTGACGGTAAGAATAAGCAGATTGTTGAGCTTACAAAACCCAGGCAAGGGGTATATCTTCCTAAGATGGTCTGGAAGGAAATGTATGATTTTTCTCCAGATTCTGTTTTGCTTGTGCTAGCTTCAACTCATTATGACGGAAATGAATATATAAGAGATTATAATGAGTTTTGTAAACTGGAGCTGTCGTGATTTCTTCTTTTCCTGCACTCAGATTTTTTAACGCGCTTCTGATTTTTGCCCATCATAAAAATTCGTTTGATAATCCATATTTGACGGCTCTTGGTTCCTGTGCTGTTTCTTTCTTTTTTATGCTGAGCGGCTTTTCAATGGGCTTGGGCTATTATAATAAAGTCCTTGAACAAGGATTCTCATGGAAACGCTACATATCTAAAAGGTTTTTTAGGCTTTATCCACTGCATTTGCTTTGCCTTTGCGGGTGGATTATCCTGAATTACAAAATATTTATCGGGGGGGGTACAACAGTATAGCACTTTTGAGTAATTTACTTTTGTTGCAAAGTTGGATACCAAAACAAGGATTTTATTTTTCTGGGAATGCATTGAGCTGGTGCCTGTGTGACTTGATGTTTTTTTATGCGGCCTTTCCGTTTGCCGTGAGGTTTATACAAGGTCAAAAATGGGAAATTGCATTTTCATCTGTAGTATTTCTTGTTTACTTTGTTATTTTGCCTTTCATTCATGGAGAATTTATTCATGCTCTTGTGTATATAAATCCTCTTTTCAGGTTTGTTGATTTTTATATTGGGATTTTACTGTATAGATTATATACAAAATTGAAAGAAAGTAATTCAGATGTGATAAATATTTCTGATGTAAAGGTTGTGGTTGCTCAGTGCTTTTCTATTGTTGTTACTGTCTTTGCAATTTATATTTACCCAAAAGCACTAGAATCAGTGAGATATCAGAGTTTATATTGGCTTCCAAGTGCGTTAGTTTTGCTCTCTTTCTCTCTTTTTGATAGAAAAGGAATTTCAAGAATTTTTGATAATAAGTTTTTTGAATATTTAGGGAAAATTAGTTTTACATTTTATATGCTGCACATGCTGGGAATCAGTGCCACAAACTTTGTTTTTAGTAAGTGCGGAATTGAAATGAATCTTGTAATAAAGGCTTTAATACAGTTTATATTTGTGCTTCTTGGAAGCATGATTGTCAACAGATTTTTTGAAAAACCTGTCTATAAGAAATTAAAGAATTTGCATAATAATGGTATTTAATTATTTTATTAATTGATGTATACTAAAGATATGAATAAGATAATGATTTCGCCGTCAAAAAATTCAAGAATTTCTCATTTTGCTGTTCTAATGAAACCTAGTGTATTGGTTAAAATAAAACCTTTTCACATTTCAAAATCTCTTCAAAAGAAATTGAATATCATCTATGGCAAAGAAAAATAAACAGAATCAGTATCCTTATTCAACATTTGTACATGATGATGATGATTTAAAAGGTATTATTGCATATAGTATTTACAAACGCTCAAAAATCGAATATCGAAAGCGACTTGATGAAGAAAATCTGTCAGATTCTGAATATTCTACGAAACTTGAAGAATGGAAACAATCAAAATTGCTTCCAACTCAGGTAGAACAGATAAATGAAGCCGCTGAACAATATTTGGACGAATATGTTGAACATTATAGAGATTCAAATTTTCCTTGGCGAGATAGTATAGTTTCGAGCATAATTGCGACTGCAATTGTAACATTGCTTACTATTGCTCTATCAATTGGAATCGCTTGTTACAATAAATTTAATCCAATTGAATTGTTAAAAGAAGCTGCAAATAAAACCACAACGGAATTGACAAAATAAACAAATGATACATTCTCTTTCTGATTGTAAGGCTGTAGTGCCTCAAACTACAAATATTTGGCAGTTTTGCGTGATTTTTCCAGAGGCGAAAATCGGTGATAACTGCAACATCTGCGCGAATGTGCTGATTGAAAACGATGTAACTGTGGGAAACAATGTTACTGTGAAAAGTGGTGTTCAGCTGTGGGACGGCGTTACAGTTGAAGATAATGTGTTTATCGGACCGAACGTTACTTTTACGAATGATTTGTTTCCGCGGTCAAAAGTGCATCCTAAAGAATATTTGAAAACGATTATAAAGAAAGGTGCAAGCATTGGAGCGAATAGCACTATTGTTTGCGGGCATACTATTGGAGAAAACGCAATGATTGGAGCTGGAAGCGTGGTTACAAAAGACATTCCTGCAGGGGAAGTCTGGTTCGGTAATCCTGCTCGATATGTTAAGAAAATCACGGGGGGGGGTACTGTTATAAAGTAGTTTTTGCAAAGTCTTCCTTCCTTTGTGGAAAGGGGGCTGTTGCATGAAAAAAATGCTGCTTCTCTCCTGCGGAACAAATGCATGTATTCATATTGCGAAAGTTCTTAAAAATAGATTTCCTAATGATTTCTTTATTATTGGATGTGATATAAACAAAGAATGGCTTGTCGGTTGTTCGCAATGGCTTGATGATTTTGTTCAGACTCCGTTTTCAACTGATAGCAAATACTATGAGTTTATTCTAAATGTTTGCAAGTCAAAAAATATAGACTGGATTATCCCTGTTTATGATTCAGACCAGTTTTTATTCACGCAAGATAACAAAGATTTGCAGGAGTTGGATGTAAAGTCATTTGGCTTGCCATTAGTTTTAGACTTTTATAAAGACAAACAGCAAGCATCAGATTTCTTGTCATTTTGTGGCATTCCAGTTCCTAAGTATTACTCGATAGATGAATTAGACGAAAAAACGACGTATTTTATAAAACCTATAAAAGGTTCTGGTTCTATTGGTGCTAGAAAAGCAAGTGGTCGTCAGATCAAAAATATTGAGAATATACAGAACTACATAATTCAGGAGATTTGTATAGAACCTGAATATACATTGGAATGTTTTAATTTTAATGGAAAAATATACTCAGTTTGCAGAGAAAGAATTGCAAGTAAATCTGGGGTTTGTACAAAAACAAGGATTTTTTATAATTCGGAACTGGAAAAGAATGCTGTAAAGTTGCTGAAAAGAACGCAACTACCATATGTGTTCAATATGCAGTTTATGAAGGATTATAGTGGTGAGTATGTTTGTACAGATTTAAATCTTCGTACTGCTGGCGGAATGGCACTCTCGTATGCGGCTGGTTGGGATGAAGTTTCTGCACTTGCAAATATAATGCTTGGAAAAGATGAATCAAGTATTTTACAAACTGTAAACAAAAAGATTTGTGAGCAATATGTTGTTCGTCACTATGAAGAAGTTGTAACGAAAAAAGTAAATAATAGAATAGCTTTTGATTTGGATGGAACACTTTTAGATTCAAGAAAGCGGCATGAAATTGTAATGGCTGATGTATTGGAAAAATATGGAATCATTTTAGATACAGTAGGGTTAGTTGATTTCAAGGCTGAAGGCAAAAATAATATAGACTGGCTTTTAGAAAACGGTATTGATAAAGACGTTGCTGATAGAATCAATAAAGATTGGATTTCAAAAATAGAAAATTTTGAATATCTTAAATCTGATGTTTTATATCCAGATTCAATAGATGTTCTAAAGCGTTTGTGCAGAGAAAATGAATTATTCTTAATAACAGCAAGAAAAAATAAAGAGAATGCTATTGCACAGATAAAAAAAACTTGGAATTGCTCAATACTTTACAAATATAGCTGTCGTTGATTCTTGCAAAGAAACACCAGTTTTGAAATCTGCTGAATTACAGAAATATAAAGTAGATTGTTTTATAGGTGATACAGAATCAGATTTTAAAGCCGCCGAATTAGCAGGTTGTGATTTTAAAGCAGTCAGCTATGGTTTTAGAAGTGAACAGTATTGGAAGTTAACTAATTCGAAATTAAGTACGATAAAAATGCTTTCGGATTGCATATAGGAAAAAATGTATGGAAAGTTCAAATTCTGTTACTCATTTTACAAAAAAGAAAACTACATTATATAAGATACTTGATAGTATGTATTTTAAGCCTTCTTATTGTAAAGAAGAAATTGATGTTGATTTGCCCTATGAACAATCTTCATTTACTTTAGGAGTTCCGGAAGTCTCTTTTTGCGATATTCCTTTGTCAAGAATCCTTGTACATGCAAAGAAATATGGAAAATACGGTATTGCGTTAAAAAAATCATGGGCAATTAATAAGGGACTGACACCAATTATATATATGGAAAAGCATTCAAAATTGGCAAGTGCTGTTACTGGTAACGAATATCTTGTTTCAACATTGCTTGCACATGGGGATTTAAATGAGTGGGCTAATTATAAAACTGAGAAATTACAGAAAGAATATATAAGGCTGCTTGCTTTTATGAAAAATTATAGTAATGATTTAACTAGAAAAAATAAAACATTTAGCGATTATAGATTTTATGATGAGCGAGAATGGCGTTATGTACCAGATGATTTAGAGGTTAAGGTTTTATATTCTAATAACTTTGAAGAAAAGGCTGATTTGAACAAAAGTATATCAAGTCAAGGAAGACTTAATTTTTCTGTTGATGATATAAACTATATCATTCTTAGGAAAAACTCTGATGTTCAAACATTCTATGATAAATATAACGCTAAATTTAATAGTTTAGCTTCAAAAATAATAACAATAGAACAGTTAATGGAGTATTAATTATTTTTATGCAAGTACCATTTTTAAGCTTAAAAGATGTAACAGAAAAGTATAAAGATGAAATCCATGAAGCAGCTTTCAGAGTAATCGACAGTGGATGGTATCTTCAAGGAAATGAAAACAAGAAATTTGAAGAGGATTATGCCCGATATATTGGAACAAAATACTGTGTTGGTGTTGCGAACGGACTTCAGGCTCTGGAGCTGATGATTCGTGCCTGCAAGATTTTGTACGGCTGGAACGATGGGGACGAAATTATAGTTCAGGCAAATACATATATTGCGACAATTCTTGCGATTTCTCAGAACAGTTTGACACCTGTTTTGCTCGACCCGAATGCAGAAACACTAGAACTTGATGTAGATTCAATCGAAAAAGCTATAACTTCAAAAACTCGAGGAGTAATGCTCGTTCATCTTTATGGTCGCTGCTTGTACAATGAAAAAATTGACGAAATCTGTAAAAATCACGGATTGAGGCTCTTTGAAGACAATGCGCAGGCTCATGGCTGTATGTACAAAGGAAAGAAAACAGGCTCATTCGGAACAGTTGCGGCACACAGCTTTTATCCAGGGAAAAATCTTGGAGCTTTTGGTGATGCAGGCGCAATTACGACTGATGACAAAGAGATTGCAGACCTTGTTCGCGTGCTTGGTAACTACGGTTCTTCAAAGAAATATGTGTTTGATTATGTTGGCGAAAACAGCCGCCTTGATGAAATGAATGCAGCTGTCCTTGATGTAAAGCTCAAGCATTTGGACAAAGACAACAGCCGTCGCAAGCAGATTGCAAAGATGTATTATGAGGGAATCAAGAATCCGCTTATCAAGATGCCGACTGTAAAATCAGATGAAAGCAATGTGTTTCATGTCTTCCCTGTTTTCTGCGAAAAGCGCGATGAATTGCAGCAGTATCTGAAAGAACATGAGATTGGTACTTTGATTCATTACCCGATTCCGCCACATAAACAGAAGTGCTATAAGGAGTGGAATGAAATCAGCCTGCCTGTTACTGAAAAGATTCATGCGACAGAACTCAGTCTGCCGATGAGCCCGTGTTTGACTGATGAGCAGGTGAAGTGGGTAATTGATTGTGTGAATGAGTTTTAGTCTATGAAAAGATTTGCAATGAAAAAGTCTTTATACGCGGATATAAGAATAGATATTCCTCTCTCTCTTATTCAGAGGGCAAATTCTCTTATAATGCGGCTGGACAGAGCAGAAATTGTTAATATTGCTAATCAATCCCAATCTTTGGTTACTGGAACAGAGATTAATAAAATTTATTCCCATATAAATAAAGAAAAATAAAACTATATGCCACTTACTGAAAAGCAGAAAAATAATTATGCCTATTATCAACTAGTTAATGATGAAAATGATTTAATTGGAATGATAGGGTATTCGCTATATAAAAAGGCAAAGATTGATTATATTGAGAAGTATTATGCTGAAAATAAAGAATATCCTGATGATAATCAATTGCAAGATTTTCAGTTTCAGCAGTGTGGGGAAACTATTGTTTTAAGTCATAAGAAATTCGCTGAGCAGCTGATGAATTCATTCATGGCAAAATATATAGAAGAATACAGTAAAGAATTATTAGAGAAAAAGAAGAAAGTAGAATTAAGTATTGATGAAATTAATAGAAGGCAAGATGTATTAAAAAATAAAGAAACACTAATAAAACAAAAACAAAAAGATTTGAAGAAAGATAAGCAACTTTTTGAATTAAAGAAAGCAAAATCTTTTTGGAGTGGTGTGCTTCAAAGTTTATTAGCTTCTTTGATTCTTGCAGTTATATCAATAATTATTTTGCTGCAGACGAATATACCGAGTAGCTTTATTGATATGCTTGCGAGTAGGCTACAACAAAAATAATATAAAGGAGTTTTTCTATGAATACGGCATATTCTGTGAAAAGTGAAGTTAGTATAAAAAACGAAAATGGTACAGCACGTTTTAATGACGATAATTGTGGCTCTTGGATTCAGCATTGGAAGAATTATGGTGGAAATGACGACTTTCCATTATGTTGTGTGAAAGGTTGTAATAATTTTGCTGAGCATGGAGCTCATGTTACTAGACCTAACGCAAAGAATGAATATTATAAAACTCATCTTTATATAGTTCCTATGTGTGCACATCACAACGGAATGCATGGAAAAATTTTAACAGCCGTTGCAGGAACTGTATTTGTTCGTGCTAATCAGTCTGAAACTTGTGGACAATAAAGATGTCAATTAAGTCTCAAATAAAGAAAATTTGTCCAAGTTTTGTTTTGGACAGGTATCATTCGCTCTATTTATTTGCTCAGCGCAAATATAGAGCAATAAAGTATCGACCTCTGATTAAGAAAACTCATGAGCATTATAAAGAAGTTGAAGAGAGAATACGAAATCGTGGTGATAAACCTTTAAGGTTTGCTTCCTACGTTGTATATGATTCAACTTTTGGAGCTTATGGCTTGATGGATTTAATGCTAGCAAATCCACAAAAGTATTCACCAAAAATTGTTATTTGTCCTGATGTTGCTCGCGGAGAACATCAATTAAAAGAGCAGTACAAAAAGACAAAGGACTTCTTTGTAAGAAAATACGGCTCTGAATATGTTATTGATGGTTATGACGAAGCTACTGGAACTTTTATAGATGTGTCAGAGCAGTTTGATGTTATCTATTGTGCAAATCCTTATGATGCAATGGTAAACAAAGTTCATGGAGTGCAGTATCTATCAAAAAAGGATGTTTTGCCAATTTTTATAAATTATGGCTATTCAATTTCAAAATGGCATTTTAAGGAAGTAGAACAAAGTATAGAACTAAGTCTGTTCTATAAATATTTTGCAGATACTACTTATACCTTAAAAGAAATAAAAAAATATAATTTAAATAAAGGTAGAAACTCAATATTAAGTGGTTACTCAAAAATGGATGGCTTGAAAAAATTTTCAAGTTCCAAAAATGAGAGAATTAAAATTCTTATTGCACCTCATCACACAATAAAAGGTTTGAATGCAACTCTTCAACTTTCGAATTTTTTGAAATATTCTGATTTGATACTGCGACTTCCTGATTTGTACGAAGATGTAGACTTTATATTCAGACCTCATCCTTTGTTATTTATAAATTTAATTAATAAGGGTATTTGGACAAGAGAGCATATTAATGATTATATCGCTAAAATAAAAAAAAGTGGGATTATTTATTCAACAGGTGGAGATTATCTTTCTTTGTTTAATGAATGTGATGCTATTATTCATGATTGCGGTTCATATATGGTTGAATGGCTATATACAGGAAAACCCTGTTGCTATGTGGTAGAAAATGAAAAAAAATTAAGAAAACAACTTTGCTTGTTGGGTAATAAAGCTCTTGATTTACATTATCTAGCAAAAAGTGAAGAAGAGATTATTGATTTCATAAGAAATGTAAAAAATAACAGACTTCCTGCAAAAAATAATGAAACTGTCATATCTAATATTATGATTAATTATCCGAATGTATCGGACTTTATTTTGAATAGCATTATTGCAAAAGTTTGGAAACTAATAATGTCTATTCCCTATATCAAGCTTTGGATTTTTGTAATGAAGATATGCTCATGCTTGAATGTGATTTGTTTTACAAAAAGCAGATAATTCAAGAACTTATAGAAGGAAAGGGTGAATGTTCAATTTTGGTAAGTCCTTTTAATAAATATACAATGGATGGAACTGTAATTGAATGTGAAGGTGATAAAGCTAACTCTTTAATTCTTGGTAAGTGGCAGGAATCAAACTTTGATTATTCAAATTGCTATAAAACTGTGAATATGTATAAGTTTTCAAAACTTTTTGTTCAAAAATATGCGAAACTTATTGAATGGTATGTTATAAATATGGGAGAAAACAGCTATTACGAGAAAGTTTTGGGAAGCATGATGTATTTGAAAGAAAATGATTTCCGTGTAGTAAAAGTTCCTGAGTCAATGTGGTGTGAAATAGATGATGTTCAAGATTTGGAACGGGCGAGAAAGATATTTGGAGAATAATATGAAAAAAGATGTTTCGAGTATATTTGACAAAATCATACGATAATATAGCTTTTGTTTTAGCTACATATAGGATGTTCATCTAATATCCGTACTTTTTTAATACAGTTTTACGTTCTATTCGTCAGAATTTTTATAAGGTTGTTGAAGTAATAGAGGAAAAATTTTATACTTACCAATATCGCGCTTGTAGAGTTTTGTATGTCGAGATTATGTGTTGAAAATTTTGGTCCTGCAAAAAAATGTGATATTGAGATAAACCATTTAACTATATTAGTTGGAAATCAGGGAACTGGTAAAAGTACTATTGCTAAATTATATTCTTCTTTAGTTTGGTTGGAAAAAGCTTACCGAACTAAAAGAAAAGATATAAAAAAGAAGCTATCAAAATCAGCTTTTTCTAAGTTGCTTGAATTTCAACAAATATCTGTTTATTTGCAGGATAATACTTTTATTTCATATGATGGTGATTTTTGCCGAATTGAATTTAAAGATTCTGTTCCAACTATTGAGATAAAGAATACTTTCAGAGAATATGTACTACCAAAGATTCAATATATTCCTGCTGAAAGAAATCTCCTTAGTGTTGTTGATAAATATGTGCAGATGCAGTATTTATCTGATTTGTTGCAGAATTTTATAGAAACTTTTGATGTAGCGGTACAATCTGAGTATGTTCAAAAATTTAACTTACCTGTAAATGATTTGCAAATGCGCTATGATAAGCGAAGTCATAAAATCATTGTTTTTAATGATGTTTTTAGTATTCCTATTGGAATGGCGGCAAGTGGAATCCAGTCTTTAGTACCTTTTGTTACAGTTATTCATTATTTTACGGAAAGGCTCTTTAAAGATAATAAATATTGGAAATCTGATTCTTTAGAGAATAAAAAATTGCTTGATAATCTTTTATTGCAAGAATTGGGCTATATACCTGATAATCTTGAAAAAGATGAATCTTTGAAGAAAATTCATAAGAATCTATTTAATTCTTGCTTTATTGCTGTTATGGAAGAGCCAGAGCAAAATCTTTTTCCTAATTCGCAAAAGAAAGTTATTCAGTTTTTATTGAGAGAATTAAATACATCTTCTGATAATAAGATTATTATTACAACTCATAGCCCATATGTGTTAGAAACGATAAATAATAGTATTTATGCAAAAACTCTATCTGAGAAAAATGTGAAAACTACTGATTTGATTCCAGTTGATGAACAAATTTCTTATGACCAAGTTTCTGCGTATAAAATTGTGTCTGGATATACAGAGTCGATAAAAGTTGCGGATTTAAAGCAGATTGACCCTACTGAAATTGATTCTTGTTCTATTGATATAAACAAGATTTATATGGAGCTTTCAGATAGAGAATTTGCTGATGAATAAATATGCTACAGATGCAATAGAGCAAAGTGGAGTTATAAGAAATGTTGTTTGCTCTGAAAATGGTAGAAGATTTGTTCTGAAAAACGACTCTGGGAAAAATATTATAAAGCTACATGTTGATGGAAAGCTTATAAAGACAGGTGTTCGTTGTGATTATGCTGTTGATGTAGAAGATGGAGATTCTGTTTACCTTGTTGAATTAAAGGGAAGCGATAAAGAGCATGCTTTTGAACAGTTACTCGCTACATTGGACTATTTTATAAAAACTTATGATACTAAAAAGTATTATTGTAGAGCAGTTTTCTCAAGACTAAAAGCTCCAAATTTAATTGGTAAATTTGAAAAATTATTGATTCGAGCTGTAAAAGAGCATAAGTGTAAAGATTATGATACAGCTTGTGTTGTATATGATAAAGATATTGTGTGAAATACAAAACTATTTTTTAGGAATATTGTTTCTTTGAGTGATATTAAACACAAAACAAAAGTTGGGATGTTCTGGAATGCCTTTGAAAACTATGATTTTGCTTATGCATATGTTTTAGAAAATCCAATAAGATATTCGAAAGCAATTTCACTTGAAGAACTGAATATCAAAAATGCTCCACAAAGTTATATTTATATAACAGAAAAATTATTAAAGAACTTAATAAAGTAGATAATCGAAAATTTAGGCTGGAGTCGTGTTTGCGAATTTATGTTGCACTTGATTCCTTTGGTGATTAGTATTTTTATGCAGTAAGTTTTGGAAAATTAAAAAATATTTTAATTTCATATTTCCCTGTATCTATCCAAAATTTAAGAAACATGAGTAAAGCAAAACTCTTTATAGAAAATTTTCTTGTATATGGGCTTGGTGGAATAATAAGTAAAATTATTCCACTGATAATGGTTCCAATTGTTACTAGGCTTATGCCGTCTACAGAATATTTCGGACTTTCAGATCTTTCTGGAACTGTTATTTCATTTGCTAGTGCACTTGCAATCATCGGAATGTATGATGTTATGTTCCGAATGTTCTTTGAAAAGGATGATGAAGAATATAAAAAGTCCGTATGTTCAACAACACTGATTTTTACACTTATGACATCTTTGCTGGTGTTTATCGTGATGTTGCTGCTTCGAAATGTTATTGCAAATTTCTTTTTTGGAAATGCAAAATATGCATATTTGGTATATATAACGGCTATAGCTACTCTTGTTGGAGCTACAAATGGAATAATTTCAGCACCGACAAGAATGCAAAACAAACGAAAAATATTTCTTGTTACAAATACTGTAAGTCCAGTTCTTTCATACTGCGTTTCAATACCTTTGCTGTTGAAAGGGTATTATGTAATCGCATTGCCAGTGGCATGTGTCGTTTCCGGTATTACAATTGAGACGGCTTTTTGGCTTTTGAATAAAAAATGGTTTTCTGTAACAAAGTTTGATTTTGGACTTCTTAAACAGATGCTGAAAATAGCGGTTCCGCTTTTTCCCAATTTCTTGATTTACTGGATTTTTAATTCTTCTGACCGAGTTATGATTGCAAATCTTCTAGATGTTGGGCAGGCAGGAATTTATTCTGTTGGTTCAAAACTGGGGCATGCGAGTCAGCTTATATATACGGCTTTTGCAGGTGGCTGGCAGTACTTTGCTTTTTCGACCATGAAAGAAGAAAATCAGGTAAAGACAAACTCTCTTGTGTTTGAATATCTTGGAGTGATTTCTTTTATCTGTACAATGTTTATTTGCGTTGTTGCACGCTCTGTTTACCAGCTTCTTTTTACAGGAGAATATGTAGAAGGTTTTATCATCAGCCCATATCTCTTTCTAGCACCACTTTTGCAGATGCTATTTCAAGTTGCTGCAAATCAGTTCCTTGTAGTAAGAAAAACATGGCCTAATATGTTCATACTTTCTTGCGGTGCTGTGCTGAATGTAATTTTGAATTTACTACTCATACCAAAAATCGGAATTGAAGGAGCTGCCATTGCAACCTTACTGGGCTATTTTATTGCTGATGTGGTGTGCATAGTGGTTTTGTGTAGAATGAAACTGATGATGATTTCTACGAGGTTTATATTATCAAGTATATTTGTAATTGTTTTTATTCTAATTTGGCGTATTTTTCTTTCAACTAAAACTCTTGTATCATTAGGGGTGCTTTGTCTATTTGTTGCTGTATTATTGCTGATGTATATAAATGTTATAACTTCTTTTTTGAAAAAACTTAGGAAAAAGAATGGAAAAAAATCGTAACTCAAATATAGAACTCTTGCGACTTGTGCTGATGTTCATGGTCGTGTTGTTGCATTTTAACAATGACACGATGGGCGGAGCATTTGTTTATGCAAGGAATTTTCCGACGGAGAATTTTGTCCTTCATTTTCTAGAAAGCCTTAGTGTCTGTGCGGTTAATTGCTTTATGATTGTAAGCGGATATTTTCTGTACACAAACAGGCGGATTAAATTCAGCAAAGTTGCAGATATTCTTTTAATAGTTGTCTTTTATAGATTTTTAAACTATTTGATGCAAATTGTTTTTCTGCGGGAGCCGGTTTCCGTAAAGCACTTGATTGCACTTTTCCTTCCGATGAACTATTTTGCAATTTTCTATGTTATTTGCTATATGTTTTCGCCTTTTGCAGCTAAAATGTGGAATGATTTAGACAATAGAAAAAGTGATATTTTGGTTTCTTTGCTTTTATCAATATTTGTTGTTGTTCCAACCCTTTTAGATATCTCTGAAAACGTAAACTTGAAGATTGCAGCTTCTTTATCTCCTATTTCCACAGTAGGAAATGGGGGGGGGTACACTATTGTACAGTTCTTTGTAATGCTTTCGCTGGGAATGTGGCTTAGAAAGAGGAAGTTTGCCCCAAAGGCAAATATGTTACTAGGATTCTATATCGGCTCAAGCTTGATAATGACACTTTTGATAAAAATGCTCCCGTCATTATACAATTACTGCTCGATTTTTACTGTGATTACTGCGGTTTGTATCTTCTTGCTTTTTAACAAGATGAAAATGCAAAATAGGGCTTTGAATTTTTGCTCGAAGAGTTGTTTTGCTATTTTCTGCATTCACACAGGTGGATTTGCAAATACTCTTTGGAAGAAGTATTTAATAACGGAAGGACATTTTACAACTGGTTTTGCAAATACGCTTTTCTGGGCTTTTGTAAGCGTAATAGCGATGTTTTTTGCTTGCCTTGTATTGAGTGTTTTGTGTCGTTTATTCTTTGGGAAAATAAAAGAAAAGATTTGTGGTGCATTGCCAGAAATTAGGTGTGATTAATGAATAATAAATGTAAAGTTACAGTAGCAGTTATCTCTTATAATCCTGTATGGGAAAAACTGCGTAATACTCTGAAGTCTATTGTTTGGCAGAAAAATGTTGATTTTGAAATCGTTGTAGCTGATGATGGCTCTGAGCATGATAGCTTTGATAAAGTTGAACAATATTTAAAAGAAAAAAAAATTACAAATTATAGGCTTGTAAAAAATCCCATAAATCAGGGCATTGTAAAGAATGTGCTTTCTGCTGTGAATGTTGCCCAAGGAAAATACATAAAACTGATTTCTCCTGGCGATTTCTTGTATGACGAAAACACATTACATGAATTTGTAGATTTTGCAGAAAAAAATCCTGCAGCGGCATATTTCTCTAATTTATTCTACTATTCGATAAATGATAGTGGGAAAATTCTTTGCTATGATAACAAAAAAAATCCATATGACATAAGACCATGGATTCAAAAAGATATTTGTAAAATTCGGAAAAACTATCTTTTTTATGGGGATTATATTTGTGGTGCATCTGTAATTTATAATTCAAAACTACTTGCTAAATATCTTTCTGAAATTTCAAAAGTTGCAGTATGGGCTGAAGATATGGTTTTGATCTATATGATTGCAAATCAGGAAATTGTTTTATATATGAATGTTCCTGGGGGAATATGGTATGAGTATGGAATCGGTATAAGCACAAAGAAGTCTTCTGTATGGGGAAAACGTTTACATGAAGACAGTAAAAATATATTTCATTTAATTGAAAATAAAAAATTGCTGCCAATATGGTTTTATAAAGCTTTCTTCTCGGAATGTAAAGCTGAAAGATATTTTCTTAAATTCGTACATATTCCATGGTTTTATATCAAAAACTTTTTGCTTCGTTTAAAAGTTCGCGGTTATAGTTTTATTAGCTACGATGTAAGTAATTTAGAAAGAATAATAAAATAATACTTCATGGGGAATTTGTTTTATGAATTACCTATCAATTTTAAATTAATCGACGGAAAATTTGGTAAAATGATTTCAATAGCAATGGCAACATATAATGGAGAAAAATATCTTCGTGAACAATTAGATTCAATTCTGAAGCAAACTTATTCTGATTTTGAGCTTATTATTTGCGATGACTGTTCAAAAGATGCAACATGGGAAATTCTAGAAAAGTATGCCCAGAACGACCAAAGAATCAGAATATATAAAAATAAGCAGAATCTTGGTTTTAAGAGAAACTTTGAAAAAGCAATTTCGTTGTGCAAAGGAAAGTTCATTGCTCTGTCTGATCAAGATGATATATGGGAAAATAATCATCTTTCCACTTTGAATGAGAGAATTGGAAATTATTCAATGGCAGTAGGTAACTGCCAGATGATTGATTCAAATGGAAATAAGCTTGGAGTAAAACTGAACGAAAATGAAGGTCTCTTTTATTTTGGGTGGTGTTACTAAAAAGTATGCTAGTATAAAAGCAACAGGGAAAAGTGATATAA
>ERZ842401.4018-NODE-4018-length-17581-cov-5.627011_pt1 | contig 17581 bp, 12 predicted proteins | sample MGYA00521270_ERZ842401 | MGnify/ENA primary metagenome ERZ842401 (study PRJEB31892, sample SAMEA3878208) | bioreactor metagenome | biome: Moose rumen | place: Sweden | collected 2011-10 | study: EMG produced TPA metagenomics assembly of the PRJEB12797 data set...
GTTTGTTCAACAAAGTCGACGAGTTTGTTCAACAAAGTCGACGAGTTTGTAAATTAATCTGACTGCAATCAGATTCAGATTGCTATCTTACTATTGCCTGATGTTGCGCGGATGGTGCTTCAATACGGCTTCGCGCAGCGTTTGGGTGGAAATGTGGACGTAGACCTCGGTGGTGCCGATCGACTCGTGGCCCAGCAATGCCTGGATGACGCGAAGGTCGGCACCGCCTTCCAACAGGGCGGTGGCAAACGAGTGGCGCAGGGTGTGGGGCGAGATGGTCTTCTGAATGCCGGCCTCTTCGGCCTGCCGCTTCAGCATGATGAGCACCATGGTGCGCGTCAGGTGACTGCCGCGGCGGTTCAGGAAGATATAGTCTTCTTCACCAGGCTTGATGTCGAGGGTGTTGCGCCACGACAGATAGTTGTCAATCTCGTGCAGGGCACGGTCGCTGATGGGCACCAGCCGCTCTTTCGAGCCCTTGCCCACGATGCGCAGATAGCGCTCGTCCATGAACAGTTGCGACCAACGCAGACTGACCAGTTCGGAGACGCGCAGCCCACACGAGAACAGCACCTCGATGATGGCGCGGTTGCGGTGGCCCTCGGGTTTGGAAAGGTCGATGCTGTCTTCCAGCAGGTCTACTTCCTGAGGAGTCAGAAATTCGGGCAGATGTTCGCCAAGGATGGGCGACTCGAGCAGCTCGCTGGGGTCTTGCTCTATATAGTCGTCGGTGAGCAGAAAGCGATAGAACGACCGCACACCGCTCAAGATGCGGCACTGCGAGCGTGGTCCGATGCCGATGTCGTGCAGACTGGCGGCAAACTGCTGCAGGTCTTCCAGTTTGGCATCGAGCACATGCACGTGGCTGCCCTCCAGATAGTCGAGCAGTTTGTCAACATCGCGCTCGTAGGCATCCAGCGTGTTGGCCGACATGCCGCGCTGCAGCTTCAGATAGCGCAAATAGCGCTTCTTGATATTTTCGGCTGTCTGTCTGCCTTCTTCCATACTTTATCGTATCTTAGCGCCCTCGCACCTTTGTTCCTTTGCACCTTCGTACTTTCGAATCAGCCCAATGTGATTTTCTCCACTTCGATAGGCTCGTGCAGGAAAATCTGGGCCTGCCGGCGGAAGGTGTCGGGATTCTCGGTGGTGAGATAGTGAACGGTTGCCCCACGGGTGCACTTCCGTTCCAAGTCGGTGTGGCGCTGCAGATAGTTGCTCAGCGACTCAGCTACATATTCGCCCTGCGGAACAATGCGCACACCGGGCTGAATATATTTCAGAATCTTAGGCATCAGCAACGGATAGTGGGTGCAGCCCAGAATAACGGCATCGATCAGCGGATCGAGGCGCATCAGCTGGTCAAGATTCTTCTTCACGAAATAGTCGGCTCCGGGCGAGTCGGCCTCGTTGTACTCCACCAGCGGCACCCAGAACGGACAGGCCACACCCGTCACGGTGAGGCCGGGATGCAGCTTCTGAATCTCCAGATTGTAGCTCTCGCTCTTGATGGTTCCCTCGGTGGCCAGCACGCCCACATGGCCGCTCTTCGTGAGCGAACCAATCACTTCGGCCGTGGGACGGATGATGCCCAGCACGCGGCGGTCGGCATCCCACCCGGGCAGATCGTTCTGCTGAATGCTGCGCAAGGCCTTGGCCGAAGCGGTGTTGCAACCCAGGATGACCAGTTGGCAGCCGCGCTCAAAAAGATAGTGAACGGCCTGACGGGTGAACTCGTAGACCACATCGAACGAACGCGGTCCGTAGGGTGCACGGGCATTGTCGCCCAGATAGAGATAGTCGTACTGGGGCAGCAGCTGGCGAATGCCATGAAGAATGGTCAGTCCGCCATAACCACTGTCGAATACTCCTATAGGGCCGGGGTGATTGCTGAGCATGCTGTCTTGCTGATAACGGTCAAAGAAAACGCGGTTATTTCAGATATTCAATGGCCTCTTCCTGAATGTTCATGCCCATCTTCGGGTCGATGAACGGACAAGCGTTGGCATCGGTATTGATGACCAGAGCCAGGCCCAGCTCCTGTGCAATAGTGGCCAAGGCATCGTTCAGGCGAGCCTTGACAGGAGCCAGGAAGTCTGCTTCCATCTTCTGCAAGTCGCGCTGTGCCTGAGCCTTGAACTCCACATTGCGGCGCATCAGCTCCTCCAGCTCGTTCTGACGCTTCAGCAGAATGGTGCGCGGAAACTCTTTCTGACCTTCCAGGAACGACTCGTACTTCTGGTTGAACTCGTCCTCCACCCTTTTCATCTCTTTCGCATAGCCCTCGCGCTGCGCCTTGATGGAGTCTTGTGCCTGGGCATAGTCGGGCATGCTTTTCAGCACCGCATCATAGCTCAGGTAGCCGAAGCGGATGCTCGCCGCAGCCGTCGCAGAATCTTCAGTCTGGGGCAGCTCGTTCTGTGCCCAGCCGCTGAGGGACATCATTGAAAAAAGGAGCACCAACAGGCCGCCATGCATGGTCATTCTCATATTCTTCATACCTTTTTATTACTTTGTTTTTAATTATACTAAATCTATTGATATCTCTTTATCAGCATGCAAAAGTAACGAATATTATCGAGAATACTTTTAGATATTTAGAAAAATTGTTATTTCTTTGCCATATTATTTTGTTTTTATTTTGTTCAATCGAATAATTTGCGATGAAAAATATTGCGCAAAGGCAACCCGACAGCGACCCAACAGCACCGTTTTTGTTTAATCGATTAAATAAAAGCGGATGAAAATTTGCTAATTCATTAAACAATTTGTACCTTTGCTGCCAGTTTTAACTAAAAACAGATGATGGACAAGCAGATTTTGAAGCAAATTCTTCGCGAAAACCAGCAGGAGGTTGAGCGCTATGTTGTTATGCCTCGAAACATTCAGCTCGACGGATTTCCCTGTAGGGTGCTCGTTGGAGTGCGCCAATCAGGAAAGTCTTATATGCTATATCACCGCATACAGCAGTTGCTCGCAGAGGGTCATAAGTGGGATGAAATGCTCTATCTGAATTTTGAGGATGAGCGTCTTGGCAACTTCACGGCCAATGACTTCAACCTGCTGCTGGAGTGCCATCAGGAAATGTACGGAAAGCGGCCAATGCTCTTTCTCGACGAGATACAGAACATCGACGGGTGGCATAAGTTTAGCCGAAGAATGGCCGACAGCAAGTACACCATCTACATCACCGGTTCGAATGCCAAAATGCTCTCTGGCGAGATCAACACCACCCTTGGCGGCCGTTTCCTCACCACTGAGGTCTACCCCTACAGCTTCAGGGAATATCTGTCTGTCCACGAGGTACCTGCTGGTGAATTAGACCTGCTGCCCACCGAAGGACGTGCCCGTGTGGTGCGCTGCTTTAATGACTATCTGAACTTTGGCGGACTCCCTGCTGCAGCACTTCTTCCCACCAAGCGCGACTATCTGAGTAGCGTCTATCAGAAAATCTACATGGGCGACATCATCGCCCGCAATAAGATTACCAATGTGGCAGGCATCCGTGTGTTGGTCAGAAAACTGGCTGAGAGCGTATGCCGCCCTATCTCATACAACCGCATCAATAACCTCCTGTCGAGTGTAGGCGGCAAACTCAGTCTGGCCACCACAATCAAGTATGTAGATTACTGTGAAGACGCATGGCTGCTGCTGCGACTGCGCAACTATGCCACCAGCCTTGCCGACAGGGAGAGCAACAGCAAATATTACTTTATTGACAGCGGCATCTTGAACTTATTCTTGATTAATAAGGAGGCCATGCTATTGGAAAATCTCGTAGCCCTGCAACTGTTCCGTTCCTATGGTTATGATTCGGAAAACGAGCGCGTGTTCTTCTATAATGATAAATATGAAGTTGACTTCTATATTCCTGAAGATGAACTGGCCATACAGGTAAGCTATTCACTTCATGACGAAGAAACTCGGAAACGAGAGGTGGAAGCACTACAGAAACTGCCAAAGAGGCTTCCTTGCAAGCACCGCATCATAGTAACTTTTGATGAGGAGGAAACCATTACCGACTCTTTCGGCACCATTGAGGTTATCCCTGCCTGGAAATGGCTGTTGGAGTAACGAAAAGCCCTTACAACCTAACGGTCCCAAAAACATTTATGGCTTTCTACGGGTCACCTGCATAACCGCGTGTGACCCCAATTAGTATTGAATCTCGCTGTAGTTAATATTGAACCACGCTCTGATTAACGTCAGATTAGAGCGAGACTTGACGTTAAACAGAGCGAGATTTGACGCTAATTAGAGTAAAACTTGACGCTTATTGTTGGAATCAAACAAAATCAGTGCAAAATCGCTGCAGTTTTCCTGCTCTCACAAATTCACGGAAAACATTTGGCGGTTTGGCAGAAAAGCAGTATCTTTGCCGTCGGTTCCGAAAAATAAAAAAAAATAAAGTTTCGGATATGGTGATATGAAACTGATAGAACGGCCACACTATCTTGAACGGCTGAAGGGGCTGCGAGGTTCGCCCGACATCAAGATCATCACAGGCATCAGACGCTCAGGCAAGTCGCGGCTGATGCAAGCCTTCATGCACTATCTGGAAGAGACCGACTCGCAGGCCAACATCATCTACATAGATTTTACGCGACTGAGTTTTGAAGGACTGAAAGAGTATCACGCGCTGAACGACTACGTGGAGAGCCACCACCTCGTGGGGCGCAACAACTATCTGATGATGGACGAGGTGCAACTGTGCAAAGGCTTCGAGCTAACCGTCAACAGCCTGCACGCCAGCGAGGAGTACGACATCTACCTCACTGGCTCGAATGCTTTCCTGCTGAGTGCCGACCTGGCCACGCTCTTCACTGGGCGCCACATAGAGATAGCCATCTATCCGTTCAGTTTCAAGGAGTACTGCGACTACTATGCTCCCGTACACGACCTTCAAGCCGCCTTCGACCGCTATGTGGTGGAGGGTGGTATGGCCGGCTCGTATCCCTATGAAAATGCTGCCGACAAAGAAGCTTATATAAAAGATGTGTACGACACCATACTGACGCGCGACCTCACAGAAAAGTATCATCTGGCCGATACACAGGTGCTGAACCACTTGGCAGAATACCTGATGGACAACGTGAGCAACACCACCTCGCCTAACAACGTGGCTACGACGCTGACAGCCAACCAACTGCCGACCAATCATAAAATCGTGGGCCGCTACTTGAACTACCTGTGCAATGCCTTCGTGTTCTATAAGGCCGACCGTTACGATATACGCGGGCGGAAATACTTGGAATCTCTCAACAAGTTCTACCTGGCCGACACTGGCATACGCTATGCCCTCTTAGGGCGGCGCAACATGGACTGGGGGCGCATCTACGAGAACATTGTCTACTTAGAGCTGCGCCGGCGCGGCTATCAGGCATATATAGGCAAGCTCTACCAGAAAGAAGTGGACTTTGTGGCCATGCGCGGTGGCGAGAAACTCTACATACAGGTGAGCGACAGCATCAGCGACGAGCAGACGTTTCTGCGGGAGCGTGAGCCGCTGCTGAAAATCAAGGATGCCTATCCAAAATTCATCATAGCCCGAACGCGCCATGAGGAGTACGACTACCAAGGCATCCGCATCCTCGACATTGCCAAGTGGCTGCTTAGGGACTAACTATAAAAACTCGCTGGATTCTTATAGGAGTCCAGCGAGTTTGCATGAGGATCAGTTGGCTTTTACTTCAGTCCCAGCTGAGCTTTTACCTGTGTGGTGACATCGGTTGAGAGGGTGGTAGAGATGTAGGGGATGCCGGCTGTGAGGTCCATGATGTAGACATAGCCACCGGCTTCGCCCACCTTCTTGATGGCATCGACAATCTTGGTGGTGATGGCCTGCATCTTCTCCTGCTGAGCCTGCTGCAGTGCCTGCTGGTTGTCCTGATAGCTCTGCTGAATCTTCTGATACATGTCCTGCAGTTCCTGCTGACGACGCTGCTTGATGTTCTCGGGCAGGGTGGCCTGTTCTTTCTCGAAAGCCTCGCCCTTCTTCTGCAGCTCGTCCTGCATCAGTTTCAGGTCGGCTTCGTACTGCTTGGTGAGGGCCTCGATATCGGTACGGGCCTGGGAGAACTCAGGCATGGCCTGCATAATCTCTGCAGAGTTGACGTGTCCGAACTTGGCCTGTGCCATGGCTGCCATGGGCAGCATCATCATAAGTGCTAAAAACAGTTTTTTCATTGTTTCGTTCTTTTTTTATTTGTTGTTAATTTTTTCGATATTTCGACATTTCGATATTCCGGTTTTCGATTAATTTGAGTATCCCAGCTTGCGGAGCACCTCGTTGCTGATATCGACCTTCGGCGAGCCGAAGATGATGCCGGTATCGCTGGCACGGTCGAGCACCAGCTGGTAGCCGCGCAGATCGGCAATGTCTTTGACGGCATTGTAGACTTCTTCCTGGATGGGCGACATGAGCGAGGTGCGCTTCTTGAACAGTTCGCCATCGGGGCCGAAGTACTTGCGTTTCAGCTCGGCTGCCTGTTTTTCTTTCTCCATGATAGCGTCCTGACGGGCCTTCTTCTGTTCGGCAGAGAGGAACACCACCTCGTTCTGATAGTTCTTGTACATGGTCTGTGCCTCGGTAGAGAGGGCATCGACCTCAGCCTGCCATTTCTTCGACACCTGCGAGAGCTGCTCGTTGGCACGCTCGTAAGCTGGTATGTTCTTGAAGATATAGTCCATGTCGACCAAGGCAAACTTCTGCGCGTGTAGCGACAGGGTTGCTACACACATCACCATCATTAATAATACCTTTTTCATCGTCATCTTTTTTTAATGTCCTTATTGCTTAGACGCAAAAACTATTAAAAGGTTAAAAGTTTCGGTTAAAACTCTTGTCCGAGCACGAAGTGGAAGTTGCTGCCACCGCGCTGTTCCTGCGAGGTGCCCTGATAGACTTTGTCGAAGCCGTAGGCCCAGTCGATACCCATCAGACCCACCATTGGCAGGAAGATGCGCACGCCAACGCCGGCTGAGCGTTTCATCTCAAAGGGGTTGAACTTCTTCGTGTCGTTCCATGCATTACCTGCCTCAGCAAAGCCTAAGCCGTAGATGGTGGTATTGCCGAGCATGAAGGGATAGCGCAGCTCCACGGTGAAGCGGTCGTAGGCATAGCCCTCACTGCCGTAGGGAGTGAGCGAACCGTTCTCATAGCCACGCAGGCCGATGGTCTCCTGAGCATAGCTGGTGCTATAGCCGCTCATGCCGTCGCCACCCATGTAGAAGGTCTCGAAGGGCGACACCTTGTTCTTGTTGTACTTACCCAGCAGGCCAGCCTCCACACGGGTCATCAGCACGAAGCACTTCTGGCCTTCAGTCAGGGCTGTGAAGGTGCGGGTCTTGAACTTCCACTTATGGTATTCAATCCAGCGATATTTCTCCTGCTGCTCGGCCTCATACTGCTCGCGGTTGGTGTTGTAGGTCTCGGCCGTTGCCAGTTTGGAATAGTCTTTTCCGTCGAACAAAGACCAAGGCGGCGTGAGGGTGAGCGACAGCGAGAACTCGGAGCCGTGACGTGGGAAGAGCGGGTTGTCTGTAGACGTACGGGTCAGGGCCACGCCGAAGTTCAGGTTGTTACAGTTACCATTTGAGATCAGGCCGAAGTAGCGCCAGTCTTGCAGGATATAGCGCTGATAGGCCACCGTGGTAGACAACTGGAAGTAGTCGTCGGGCCAGCGCAGACGCTTACCCCATCCTACTGAGATACCCAGCAGCTTGATGTACTTGTCGTCGTCCAGATAGCTGTCGTAGTTGTTATAGTAAGAGCCGTTGTAGGTGCCATAGCCACCCATGTAGCCATACAGCGAGTTCATCCACGAGTTGTTGTAGTAGCTGCTCGACACGTCGCTCTGCTTGGAGTAGTAGATACCAATATTGAAGGCATTGGGTCGCTTGCCGCCAAACCATCCCGTAGAGTAGTTGGCCGACACAGAGCTGTAGTAGCGGCCGTTGGTCTGGAAGTTCAGTCCTATCTGCTCGCCGTCGCCCGAAGGCATGATGCCGCGGTGCAACTTGTTCTTGCCGAAGAGGTTGCGCATGGAGAAGTTGGTGAACTTCACGCCGACGCGGCCAATGATGCCCGTCTGTCCCCAACCGAGCGAGAGCTCCAGCTGGTCGTTAGACTTCTGCTCCAGATTCCAGTTGATGTCCACGGTGCCATCTTCGTAGTTGGGCTTCACGTCGGGCTGCACTTTCTCTGGGTCGAAATAGCCCATTGAGGCAATTTCGCGTGCCGAACGCATCAGGGCATCCTTAGAAAAGAGGTCACCGGGCTTGGTGCGCAGCTCACGGCGCACCACTTCCTCGTACAGACGGTCGTTACCGAAGATGCGCACGTTGCTCAAATGGGCCTGCGGACCTTCAAAGATTCGCATCTCCAGGTCGATAGAGTCGCCCACAATGTTGATCTCGGTAGGCTCGATGCTGGAGAACACGTAACCGTTGTTATAGTAGTAGTTGCCCACGGCATCGTCGTCGTCGCGCAGACGCTTGTTCAGCAGTTTCTGGTTGTAGACATCGCCCTTCTTCATGTTCAGCACCGCATTCAGATAGTCTGTTGTCACCACGGTGTTACCCACCCAAGTGATGTTGCGCAGGAAGTATTTCTCGCCTTCCTCAATCTGCAGGTAGACGTTCAGGTGCTTCTCGTCGACCGTCCACACCGAGTCTTCCAGAATGGCAGCATCGCGGAAGCCCAGTTCGTTGTAGCGTTCCATCAGTTTCTCCTTGGCCTCCGTGTAACGCTCGGGCGTAAACTTCTTCGACTTAAAGAGGCTATACAGTTTGCCCGACTCATGAATCTTTCCGAAATGTCCCTTCGTAAAGATATTTCCCTTGATCTTATTGTCGGTCAGCTTATTGTTGCCGTCGAAGATGATGCGGCGCACCTTCATCTTGTCTTTCTTGTCGATGTTCACGTCGAGCACCACCTGGTTCTTGCCCGTCACATCGTCGCGCTGCAAGATTTCAATCTCAGCATTCTTGTAGCCCTTGTCGTCGAAGTATTTCTTGGCCAGAATCTTGGCACGGTCAATCAGGTTCTTCGTCAGGCTCATGCCGCGAGCCATACCGATCTTTGCCTCCAGGTCTTCACGCTCGCCCTTCTTCACACCCGAATAGTTAATCTCCGTAATCTTCGGTCGCAAAGCCAGATGGAACGTCAGATAGACTTTCGAATCCACGATGCTGTCGGCGGTGATGGCGACTTTCGAAAACAGTCCGTGTTTCCAGTAGCGCTTCACGGCCTCGGTAATCTCCGTGCCCGGCACGCTGACCACCTGACCGACCGAGAGTCCTGAAAGGTTGATGATGACATAGTCTTCGTAGCCTTCGATGCCCTCCACGTTGATGCCGCCTATCTCGCAACGGCGCGGTGTTCCGGCATAAGAGATGTCGACCTGCGCCACTGCTTGGTCAGTAAGGAAAAAGGAAAAGACTAACAGGCAGACCCGCCACCAGCCCCTCCCTGTAGAGAGGAGAGTGGTCAGTTTTGCTGTTATTCCTTTGTTGATATTCATATTCTTATGTTGTTCTTGCTTATACATTTTTCCAGGGTCTATCTACTCCCCTCACTTACAGGGAGGGGGCGGGGGTGGGTCTCTCGCTTTCCACCTGTGCCTCTGTCTTGCCGAAACGGCGCTGCCGGTTCTGATAGCTGGCAATGGCCTTGTGCAGTGCGGCCTCGTCGAAGTCGGGCCAGTAAGTGTCGCAGAAGTACAGTTCTGAGTAGGCTATCTGCCACAGCAGGTAGTTCGAGATGCGCAGCTCGCCGCCTGTTCGGATGAGCAGGTCGGGATCGGGCATGAACGAAGTACACAGGTGCTTGCTGATAAGCTCCTCTGTGATGTCGCAGGCGCGCAGCCCGCCGGTTTTCCAGTTTTTGAGTATGTTGCCTGGCAGTTCTTGCATGTCGTGAACTTCCTGCACTATTTCCTTCACGGCGTTGGTGATTTCCCAACGGCTCGAGTAGCTCAGAGCCACCACCATCGTCATGGCCGAGTTCTTGGCCGTGTGCTCCTCGGTCTCGCGCAGTTTCTGCTGCACCTCGTCGGGCAGTCGTTTCATGTCGCCGATGACGCGGAAGCGCACGTTGTTCTTCATGAAGATTTCGTCTTCGAGCGACGAGAGCACCAGTCCCATCAGTGCCGACACTTCATCAGCCGGACGATTCCAGTTCTCAGTAGAGAAGGTGTAGAGCGTCAAGTATTTCACGCCCAGACGGGTACACTCCGACGTGATGCGGCGCACAGCCTCAACACCGGCCTGATGACCGTAGCTGCGCTCCTTTCCACGTTCCATTGCCCACCGGCCATTGCCGTCCATGATGATGGCAATGTGCTGGGGTATGCGGTTCATATCGAGTTCGTTATTCATAATTCACTGTTCTTCGTTCGTCATTACTCAACTCAGTCTCTGTCGTTGTGGCAGGTCTTGCACTTGGCCCACAGGTCGTAGGTGAGCGTTACGCCCAATACGCTGTAGCAGTCGGTGTTCTTGAACATTCCGCTGCTCTTGATGCCATACGGGTCGGTGATGCCGTCCAGCTTGTCATTGCCGGTGAAGTGCATCATCCACTCTGCCGTCAGGTTCCAGCGGTCGGCCATCTTGTATTTTACGCCGAAGCCCACGGGCATCTGTCCGGCTGCCGACGAGCTTTTCTCTTGCAGTCCGCCCTGCGACGTGCTGCTGTTGGCAAAGGTCAGGCCCAGTCCGATGGCCAGAAAGGGTGTCAGCCTTTTGGCTCCGTGATATTCCTGTCCTGTGCCGTAGGGCCAGAAGTTATATTCGAACCTCACCGTCACGTCGACGAGTGTGGTTTTGAAGGCCAGCGGACTCTGCGCAATGTCGGGATACCACGTCCCTGCCTTGGAAGAGTTTCCTTTCAGTTGGCCGCAGCCGATGTTGGCGGCCCATGCCATGCGCGGATTCGGTTTGTATTTCACCACGACCCCGCCTATAGGGTTCACATTCCCTAACAGACTGTTGTTGAAGTCGCCTTCGTAGGTGGCTACTCCTGCTCCAGCACCCAGTTCCAACAGGTATTCCGGCTGGCCTTGGGCCACAACCATCAGGGCTATGAGCCACAGTGCTGAGCTGACAATCAGTCGTTTCATTCTTTCACCTTAATTTATATACGCGCGCGTAGAAGGCTTAGTAGAGATTTCCTCGCCACACCTTGCCTGTCGCGCCGTCAGCCGACACGCCCCATATCACGCCGTTGGCATCGGCAGTGGCCGACTGCATTTCAATGGGCAATGTGTAGCTGGTATTCACACGCCATGTGATGCCTTGGTCGGCGCTCACATATACTGGTGTGCTCTGTCCCACGGCCAGCACGCTGCCGTTCTGATAGACCAGTGACAACCGGCTCTGCAAGGGCAGCAGATAGTTGTTGATGCTCTCTGCAGGTATGCATACCCACTTGCCTGTGTTGCCAGGCGTGCCATAGCTGCTGATCTTTCGCCATACCACCGAACGTGTGCCGTTGTTACCAGCCATGAGCACATAGTCGGTATTAGCCATCGATGTATAGGGGAACGACACGCTGGAAACGGCATCGAGCATCAGCCAATTCTTCACCGAGTCGGCATCGACGTTGCCGTCTATCACTTCGTCAGTCCATTGGTCCAAGCTATTCATTGAAGCCTTCAGCGTGCTATCAGTCGTCAGGGCAAACAGCTCCTTCGTTCCTGCTCCAACCAACTGCTTTAGGTTCCAGCTGTTAGGCAGACTGCTCCATTGCTTGCCGTCTTTTGAGAAGAACAGCTGATTGTTGCTGAGCGTGTAGATAGAGTCGCCTCGCACCACTGCACTCTTCCATGCATCGGCATCCAGCTTTGTGCTTTCTTCCGTCCAGGTGTTTCCGCCGTCGAGCGAAGTGCAAATAGTGGTAGAATCGCTCTTGGCACCGAAGACTACCAGTGTGGTGTCGACCGACAGGATGCGCATGTGGTCGAAGCCAGCCAGCAGCGTAGTGTCGGCCCTCGCCGTCCAGAAATCTGTCGCCTGAGCATTCTTTACGTTGAGCGTCACCTCGTAGTCGCGATGATAGCTGCCGTCAGAGGCATATACACGGAAGATGCGCGGCACCGTAAAGTCGACGGCCAGTGTCGTACCGTAATATTCATATCTGGTAGAATCCTGCAGCGACCTAACCGTCACAGCGCTGCCATTGCTCGTTGTCACGGTGACAGTAACACTGCTCACATCGGTGCCCACGGGCAGTGAGTCTCTGTTGTAGATTTTGAAGTTAATCTGGTCGATACCCATCTTATAGACCGATCCGGCCAGTATGGTCGATACCCCTGTTGAAGGATTCTTCTGCGTCAAGTTCCCCAGAGTGAATCCTGTGATGGCAGCATCGTCATATAGAATAATTTCCTCGTCGTCGCTATTCAGGCACGAAGCCAACAGCATGCATGCACACGCCAACAGACAAGGCAAATAGAAGTATCTTTTCATCTCGGCTCTATGAAATTTCATTTTGGCTGCAAATTTACGCACATTTCCGCAAAAAGCACTCTTTTTGACCACTTTATTAAATAAAATATATCATATCAGGCCCGATTTTAAGTTGTTTTTAGTTTTTTATTATCTTTCTTGACGGGCAAGCAGGTTGCTGATACAAGCCTCTAAGTACTTCACGGCAAAGGGTTTCTCAATGAACGCATCGACACCAGCCTGCATGGCCTCCACCTTCGACTGGCTGTCGGTCTTGGCGGTCAGCAGAATGAAGGGGATGTGCTTCGTGCCGGCATTCTGCCGCATGCGGCTGCACAGTTCAGGACCGTCCATCTGCTCCATCATCCAGTCACTAATGACGATGTCGAAGGTAGACTGGGGAGTGGCCTGTCCGTCCTTCACAATGAGCGACTCGCGCAGTATTTTCACGGCCTCGCTGCCGTCACGGGCCGAGGTCACTTCGTAACGGTCCATGAAGGTGGTGACCAGGAAGGTCTGCATGTCCTGATTGTCCTCCACAATCAGCATGTTGGGCTTCTTTGCTGAGGTTGTCTGCTGCACATCGGTCTGTGCTGCTTTCGTTTCCTGTCCGTCGCTTTCTGCCCGTTTGCCTATAGGAGTCTGTTCGCCGCTAAACGCCTGTGCCACAGGCATTACCACACGGAATGTGGTGCCTTGCCCGAGTTCCGACTTCACACTGACCGTTCCATGATGCAGTTCCACCATCTTCTTCACAATGCTGAGCCCGATGCCCGTTCCCGGCTTGCGGTCGGCAGTCTGGAAGAAGGGGTCGAACACGCGCTGCTGGTCCTGACGGCTGATGCCGCTGCCATTGTCGCTCACCTCGATGCAGAACTCTTTCTTTTCAGGCAACTCATAGCAACTCAGCGTGATGGTGTCCTTGGTGTATTTGTTGGCATTCGAGAGCAGGTTGCTCAGCACCTTCGTCATGCCCTCGCGGTCGACGATGGCCGTGAAGTGCTCTTCCGGATAGTTCACAATGAGCTGTCGCCCGTTCAGATTGAAGATGGTTTCAAAGTTGTTGACCACAGCACCTATCAGCTCCTTCATGTTCTGTGGAGCAAAGTTCATCAACTGGTTGGGCTGCTCCACCTTTCTGAAGTCGAGCAACTGGTTGACCAGATCGAGCAGCCGGTGGGCATTGCGGTCTATGACGCTCAGCGTGTCAAAGTCGGCCTTCGTGGCGTTGGTCTTCTCCAGATTGGCTTTCAGCGTGTCCAGCGGACCGATGATGAGCGATACCGGGGTGCGTATCTCGTGGGCTATGGTGGTGAAGAACTCCGTACGTGCCCGCCGCATCTCCTCCTGCTTGGCCTCGTTCAGGCGTTCTATCTCCTTGCGGTGACGGCGATTGTTCATGTAGAGGCGGAAGCGAACAAAGGCCGTGATGAGCACGACGAACAGCACGACATAGAGAATCTTGGCATAGATGCTCCACCAATAGGGCGGGTGCACCTCGATGATCAGTCGGGCCACATGCTCCGACCAAACACCGTCGTTGTTGGTGGCTTTTACCAGGAATGTATAGGTGCCTGGCTCCAGGTTGGTATAGGTGGCGCGGCGCTCGTGTCCCACGTAGTTCCACTGTTTGTCGAAGCCTTCCAGCATATAGGCATACATGTTTTTCTCTGGCGAGCAGTAGCTGAGCGAGGCAAACGACAGCGTGATCACCTGATCTTTGTACCACAGGTCGAGATGTTCTATGTCTGACAGTGCTTCCAGCAGATGCCAGTTGCCTACCTCAATGGGCTGGTTGTTGATTTCCAATTGGGTGATATAGACGGCCGACGACTGCCGGTTTACCTTGATTTGCTGCGGATAGAAAGCATTGAAGCCACTGATGCTTCCGAAGTAGATGCGGCCGTCGCTGCCGCTGAGCACCGAGTTGGGCTGGAACAGTTCGCTGTCCAGACCGTCCTGACGGGTGAAGCGCTGCAGCTCCAAGTCGCCGTCGAGGCGCAACACGCCACAGTCGCCCGACATCCACAGCACGCCCTGTTGCTCGGTGATGCTGGAAATGCCGCGTCGGGGCACGTTCAGCCAGATGCGCTGGAAGCACTGCCGCTGCTCGTCGTAGCGACAGAGTCCGCCCTGCGTGGCTACCCAGATGCGCTCTTTTCCGTCGATAAAAATGCAGTTCACCATTGAGTGACTGAGCGAAGTGCTGTCCTCACTGTCATGATGAAAACTCTTCAGTTGTCCGTCGGCAGGGTTGTATTGCCAAATGCCGTCGCCCTGTGTGGCCACCCAGAGCCGTCCATCGCGGTCTTCGTCGATGTCAATGGGCACCGACGTGACCTGCACCACGCGCTCGAAACTGTCGCTGCCGCGCTGATAGCGGCACAGTCCCTCCATCGTAGCCACCCAGATAGTGCCCTTGCGGTCGCGCAGCAGGGTGCACGAGTTGGGGTCGTAGAGCGAGCGTTCGCTGTCGGAGGACTCGTAGTGGCGCAACTGTCCTGTCACGGTTGAATAGACATAGATACCATCGCTGAAGGTGCCTATCCACAGGTCGTCGCCATCCATGCACAGGGCATGGGCATGCACCTTGGCCAGTTGGGCCTGTCCTGGATAGCTGTTCAGCGTCTGCTCTGGATGCCCCTTCGGATGACAGTCCAGTCCGCCGTCCTCGCGTGTTGTCCAAAGACGGCCCTGACGGTCTTCGCAAAGCCGGTTGGTGGGCCCTACGGGATAGCTGTCGAAGCGATGGGCAATGGGCGACATATAGCTCACGCCGCTATAGTCGGTGCCTACCCACAGACCGCCTTCGTGGTCGCGAATCATGGTGTTCACAAAGCGCTGCTGAAGATAGAGACTGAACGTGTGCAGGTTGGTGTCGAAGAGCCACAGGCCGTCGTCGCAACCCAGCAACAGACGTGTGGGCGACAGTTCGAAGAGGGCGTTGACGTGCTGCGCATGACCCGTACCGGCCATCGGCATAGGCTCCAGCATCCGGTCGCGATGGCAGAGCATCAGACCGTCGCCCTGCGTGCCCATCCATAGCTGATTGTCGCTGGTGCTCAGCACGGCGGTGGGCTGGAAGGGCTGCTGACTCTGCATCGACAGGGGGGCGAAGGTGTCAGAGGAGCGGTTCAACTGCCAGACAGGCAACTGCTCGTTGTCGGTCAGAGCCCACAGCTGGTTGTTGTTGTCGACATATACTTTTTCCACCTTTCCGTTCACCTCGTGCAGGTCGTATTGCTTCGTTTCTTCCTCGTCAGCCTGATAGCACATCACTCCCTGTCCGTGGGTGGCTATCCAGAGCAAGCCGTCTTTGTCCAGCGCCATGCTGCTCACGCTGACGGGCTTGTCCAGAGGCAACTGTTCGAACGTCTCAGTATCAAACCTGAACACATAGACGGTCTGGGAAGTACCCACCAGTATGCTCTTCTCGTCGTATGCCAGCAGGGCTTTCACGTCCAGCTGAACGTCTGAGTCCCAATAGTTCACCACCGTTCCGCCATCATAGCGGCACAGTCCGTTGGCTGTTCCTATCCAGATGAACCCACGCATATCCTGAACAATGTCGTTCACGGCGTTGGTCGGCAGTCCGCCGTCCATTGTCAACTGTCGCAAACGGGATGGGGTCTGGGCCGAGCCTGTCAGTACCAGCACAAAAAAGAAACAAACGAAAAAGAGCGGCTTCATGTGAGCAAATATTCTTCTTAGCATCATTTAGGTAAAGACTAATCGTGGAAAAATATCGGTATAGACCGCAAAGGTAAACAAACCGCTTTAAATTATGGCCATAATTTTCTGAATTTTCGCCATAATTTTGAAAATTTTGGCCAAAATTTGGTTTTTCACATTATTTACCGTACTTTTGCATATTAATCATTATGCATGTAACTATGGAGCAAATCAATTCTCATTTGTCAACATTGATTCACGACGTGGCAGCCCGATTGGGCGACCGTGAAGCGCTCATTTACAAGGATTTTGGCGGAACGCAATGGAAATCGTACTCCTGGAACCAGTTTTCCATGAAGGTGAAAACCGTGTCGAACGCCATGTTGAACCTGGGCGTGAAGATTCAGGAGAACGTGGGTGTGTTCTCGCAGAACAGCGTACAGTATCTCTTCACCGACTTCGGTGCATGGGGCATTCGCGCAGTCACCATCCCCTTCTATGCCACCAGTTCCGAACAGCAAATCCAGTTCATGATCAGCGATGCCAAGGTGCGCTTCCTCTTCGTGGGCGAACAAGAGCAGTACGACAAGGCACGCCGCGTGTTCTCCATGTGCAAGACGCTGGAGAAGATCATTGTCTTCGACCCTGCCGTCCATATTACTGAGGGCGACCAGACATCCATGCACTTCGAAGACTTCCTGAAGTTGGGCGACGGACTGCCCCGACAGGCTGAGGTGGAGTCGCTGCAGAAGAGCGCATCGTTCGATGAAATCGCGAATATATTGTACACCAGCGGCACCACGGGCGACTCGAAAGGTGTCATTCTGACCCACAGCCAGTATCATGCTGCTTTCGAGGCCAACCACAAGTGCGTGCCCGTCACCGAGGACGACCGCATCATGAACTTCCTGCCTTTCACCCATATCTTTGAAAAGGGCTGGAAGATTCTTTGCATTACCGTGGGTGCACGCCTCATTGTGAACACACACCCCATGGAGGTGCAGCAAAGCATGCGCGAGACCCATCCGACGTGTATGTCGAGCGTGCCCCGTTTCTGGGAAAAGGTATATACGGGTGTACAGGAGAAAATTGAAAACAGCGGACTGGTGCAGCGCAAACTGTTCCAGCACGCACTGGTCGTGGGCCGCAAGCACAACATTGAGTATCTGGCCTGCGGCAAACGCCCCCCGCTGGCGCTCCATCTGGAATACGAAATGCTCAACAAGACGGTCTTCTCGCTGGTTCGCAAGGAGTTGGGACTTGAGAATGCTCACTTCTTCCCCACAGCCGGTGCCGCCGTGTCGCACCATGTGGAAGAATTTGTCCATTCCATCGGCATCAACATGGTGGTGGGCTACGGCCTCACCGAGTCGTTGGCCACCGTCAGCTGCAACCATCTGGACAAGCCGTTCACGGTGGGCAGCGTGGGCATCACCATCGACAGCATCGACATCCGCATCAG
>ERZ842401.4019-NODE-4019-length-17574-cov-7.498202_pt1 | contig 17574 bp, 17 predicted proteins | sample MGYA00521270_ERZ842401 | MGnify/ENA primary metagenome ERZ842401 (study PRJEB31892, sample SAMEA3878208) | bioreactor metagenome | biome: Moose rumen | place: Sweden | collected 2011-10 | study: EMG produced TPA metagenomics assembly of the PRJEB12797 data set...
TGCCTCACCTAACAATCGGGTATGAACCAACAGTTTACACATACCAATTTCCCGTCATCGGTATCCTTTGCGGATAATCACATCTTCTCCGCAAAAGAAAAGGATTCCGAAACTGGTCTAAGCAACTTCGGATCACGCTATTACAGCTCCGAATTGAGCATTTGGCTGAGCGTCGATCCGATGAGTGGAAAATATCCTTCGCTGAGTCCCTATGTGTACTGTGCGGATAATTCGGTGAAGCTGGTGGATCCGAATGGGGAGGATGTATGGGAAATAGATAATTCGGCAGCAAGGCTATTACAAGTATTCATTCACACCCTAACGAACCCAATAATTCTCAGTCAGAAAAGAATTCATTGTATGGAGATCGAGGATATTTAAGTTCGAACTCAATGACGAATATGTATGTATATATGCCAAAGTCGACCCGATTATTCAATGTGAATAAAACTCATATATTCGACACATAAACAATGACTATCGTCGGTTTATTAATGTAGGAAGATGAAAAACATATCTGTCAAAATATTATTAGCTGCTTTAAGCTTGATATTCGTAAACTGTGACCATAAATCTTCTTTCCAAGACACTGACACGAGGAATACAACAGACATACATCACATTTTGACGGATACCTTAAACTCATACTTGAAAAATAATTATTGGTATACAACGGATGTGAATGGACATATTATATGTCGTCCTTTTATATACATATGTTTCCAACATTTAGACAAAAAAAATTTCGTTTCATTTGCTATAAGTCCTCATATTATTATAGACACATCTTTTGAAGTAACATATTACAAAAGTATGCACGGCGAATTTCTGTATTGTGTTCTTTTCGATGTAAAAGATAGCATAAATGCAAGGTTTATAAATAATTATTCATTCGAGCCTCTTGAATTTTGCCATAATTCGTATTTGAAAAATCCTTGTGTTTATGATGGCCGAATTTTTTTAAGGTCTTATGAAATAACACATAAAAGTGTTGGGGACACTCTGCTATTATTATCGCAACCCTTGACCACGTGGATTTGTGATCCCCCAGAATCTTTTTTTTAAGAACCGCTGCCGACCATACCGTCCCGTGCATCCCCTACGGGGATGTGTGGACACACGGGGAAACGCCCTCTACAGATATGTATCCCCTGACGGGGATGGGCTTCCTGTGACAAACTCCGTCACCCACTCCCATACTGATCACTCTTCACTGATCACTGTTCACTCTTCACCGTTCACCGGTCACTGTTCACTCCCAACCATTGTCTAAACCACAACACTTCATTGTTTTAATATTTTTTTGTATTTTTGCCACCGATTTCAAATAATGTCTAAAATGCGCAAAGAAGTAGATTTTTTGGTCGTTGGTTCTGGCGTGGCAGGGCTCTGTTTCGCCTTGAAGGCCGCTAATTTCGGGAAGGTGTGCGTGGTCACCAAGTCGAAAATCGACGAGGGCTCCACCCGCTACGCCCAGGGCGGCATCGCCTCTGTGGTCTATCAACCTGACTCATACGAGAAACATATTCAGGACACAATGGTGGCCGGCGACGAGCTCTCCGACCGCCATATTGTGGAACTCACCATACGCGAGTCCACCGAGCGGGTGATGGAACTGGTGGAATGGGGCGTCGATTTCGACAAGAACCAGGACGGCAGCTTCGCCCTCGCCAAGGAAGGCGGCCACTCCGAGTTCCGCGTGCTCCATCACAAGGACATTACCGGCTACGAGATTGAGGAAAAACTCATCCAGGCCGCTAAGCGGAACAAGAACATCGAGATTCTCGAGAACCGCATCGCTCTCGAAATCATTACCCAACATCACCTCGGCATTGAGGTAACCCGCCGTTCCAATGACATCACTTGCTATGGCGCATACGTCTTCAACCCGGCCACCAACCATATATCCACCGTGCTGGCCAAAGTGACGATGATGGCCACCGGCGGCGTGGGTATGGTCTATGAGCACACCACCAACCCCAAGGTGGCCACCGGCGACGGCGTGGCGATGGTCTATCGCGCCAAAGGGGCCGTGCGCGGTATGGAGTTCGTGCAGTTCCACCCGACATCCCTCTACAACCCCAAGGAGTCGCCCTCGTTCCTCATCACCGAGGCGATGCGCGGCGCAGGCGCCATCCTCAAGGACGCGGCCGGCAACTCCTTCGTCGAGAAGTACGATGAACGCGGCTCGCTTGCCCCCCGTGACATCGTGGCCCGCGCCATTGACTCCGAGATGAAACGCCAGGGCGTGGATCACGTGTACCTCGACACCACGCTCATCCCCAAAGAGGAGATTTTCGCCCATTTCCCCAATATCTACGCCAAGTGCCTCAGCATCGGCATTGACATCACCAAGGAGATGATCCCGGTGGTGCCTGTGGCCCACTACTCCTGCGGCGGCATACAGACCGACGAGTGGGGCGCCACCTCCATACGTAACCTGTACGCCTCCGGCGAGTGCGCCTCCACCGGACTGCACGGTGCTAACCGCTTGGCATCCAACTCCCTGCTTGAGGCTCTCGTCTTCTCGCACCGTGCCTGCCTCAAAGCTCTCCAGACCTTGCCCTCCCTCGGCTTCTGCCAGGAGGTGCCCGACTGGAACAGCGACGGCACCGTGCTCAATGAGGAGATGGTGCTCATCACCCAGTCCAAGAAGGAACTGCAGACCATTATGAGCAGTTACGTAGGCATCGTCCGATCCAACCTGCGCCTGCAGCGTGCCTTCGACCGTCTCGAAATCCTCTACCGCGAGACCGAGGACCTGTACAAGAAGTCTGTGCTCAACCCCGAGATTTGCGAATTGCGCAATATGATCAACGTGGGCTATCTCATCATCAAGCACGCAATGGAACGTAAAGAGAGCCGGGGACTGCATTATTCCTTAGATTATCCACCTTACCACCCTAATAAATAACTCTGCGGATATGAAAAACTTCGAGATCCACACCTTAGGTTGCAAACTGAACTACAGCGAGTCGGCGGCCATCGCGGCCAAGCTGGAGGCCAATGGCTGGCATCAGGGCGGCATTCCTGAGATTATCGTGCTCAACACTTGCGCCGTGACCCAGTCGGCCGAGAAGAAAACCCGCAACCTGGCCTCCAAGTTGCATCGCGACAACCCGCTGGCCTCCATCGTGGTTGTGGGCTGCTACAGCGCCCTCAAACCGGAGCTTCTCGAACGCTGGTCGGGTGTCATCAAGGTCTTCGGCAGCTCCAACAAGATGAGTTGTGTAGATTTCATCCTGCAACAGGAGCCCCAGCCGGTGCCCAACTTCTTCGACGCCTACTCGACGCACGATCGCACGCGCTCGTTCCTCAAAATCCAGGACGGCTGCAACAGCCATTGCACCTACTGCACGGTCTGGATTGCCCGTGGCAAGAGTCGCAGCGACACCATCGAGAATGTGCTCAAGAACATCCAGAATATCGCCGACTCAGGTCTGCATGAGGTAAATCTCACAGGTGTGAACGTGGGCGACTTTGGCAAAGGCACCAAGGAGAACCTCCTCAAGTTGCTCAAGGCCATCGTCAAGCAAAATGCCATCGAGCGGGTGCGCATCTCCTCCATCGAGCCGGAGTTGCTCTCCCCGGAGATTATCCGTCTGGTTGCCAAGTCCCCCATCCTGATGCCGCATTTCCACCTGCCGCTCCAAGCGGGCTGCGACCGCGTGCTCTCCGCGATGCGCCGGCGCTACACCACCCAGGAGTATGCCGAGAAGGTGATGCTTATCAAGAAACTGATGCCCGACGCCTGCGTGGCCTGCGACGTTATCGCCGGCTTTCCGGGCGAGACCGATGAGGAGTTTGAGGAGACCTACCACTTCCTCGAGCAGCTGCCCATCAGCTATATGCACGTCTTCCCCTACTCGCGTCGCCCCCGCACCCACGCCAACCTCATCGAGGAACAGGTGTCGGATGATGTGAAACACGAGCGCGCTGAAAGACTGCTCGAACTCTCGCACGCCAAGAAGCTGGCCTTCTATTCGCAATGCGAGGGACAGACCCGTCCGGTGCTGGTGGAGAGCGAGGCTGTGGATGACCAGCTCTTCGGCTTCACCGACAACTACATCCGTGTCAGTCTTCCCAACGACCCTGCCACCATCAATACGATCCAAAAGGTTACCATCGAACAATGCCGCATCGTGTTATAAGACTGCGAAACGGCCTGCGACTGATCCATAAGGAGACCGATTCCCCCATATCCCATTTCGGCGTGCTGGTAAATGCCGGCACCCGCGACGAGTCGTCCCAGCAGATGGGCCTGGCCCATTTTGTGGAACATACCATTTTCAAAGGGACGAAGAAGCGTAACGCCTACCGGGTCATCAGCCGTATGGAAGCGGTGGGTGGCGATCTCAACGCCTCCACCTCCAAGGAGGAGACCTACTTCCACTCCTCGTATGTATCTTCGGAGTACCCCCGGGCGGTGGAACTGCTTTCCGACATCTTCTTCCACGCCACCTTCCCCGAAAAAGAGTTGGAGAAGGAAAAAACGGTGGTGCTGGAGGAAATCAACTACTATAAGGATTCCCCTTCCGATCTGATATTCGATGATTTCGAGGATCTGGTGTTTGCCGGTCATCCGTTGGGCAAGAATATCCTCGGCACGGCGGCCAGTGTGCGAAGGATGCGACGTGAAGCGATATTGGAATTCATAGGACAGAACTATACCCTCGACAATGTGGTGCTCTCTTCGGTGGGCAAGATCAAAACCGACCGGCTGGTGCGCCTTTGTGAGCGTTATTTTGGAGGGGAGACTATCCCCAATACCCCTCGCTTGCGCCAGCCCTTCACGGACTACACTCCTCGGGAGGTCTCCGTGCACAAGAAGAACGCCCAAACCAATGTGATGCTGGGCTGTCCGGCCTATTCCATCCGCGACGACAAGCGCGTGCCTTTCCTGCTGCTCAACAACCTGTTGGGCGGACAGGGGATGAATACCCGCCTCAATCTCGGCATACGCGAAAAAAAAGGGTTGGCATATACCATCGAATCCAACTACACCTCGTTCTCCGATACAGGTCTCTTTACTGTCTATTTTGGCTGCGAGGAATACCATCGCGAACAGTGTATGGATCTGGTGCTCAAGGAACTGAAACGCCTTCGCGACGAATCTTTGGGCACAATGCAGCTCTATTATGCCAAAAAACAGCTTGTCGGCCAGATTGCGCTCTCCAATGAGGCGCAGCTCAACGAGATGCTGGCACTTGGCCATACGGCCCTCTTCTTTGAGGAGGTGGACACGATAGAGGAGAGCATCCGGGAGATAGAGGCGGTGACAGCCTCGCAGATTCTGGAAGTGGCCAATGAGATCCTCTGCCCCGAGAAATTCTGCGTGCTGCAGTTCAAGGGGAAATGATGCGAACGATACATTTATAATATAATGAGTATGCGGTCAGAAGAAACAATGCAATCTGGTAAGGACTTGACAACAGGCAGGAAGCCCCGTGTGCTGATGGCTATGAGCGGCGGTATCGACAGTGGTGTGTCGGCAATGCTTCTGAAGGAACAGGGGTACGAGTTGGTGGGGGTGACTTTCCGCACCTTCGACTCCATCACGGAGAGCTGTATGGCCCGCGAAAAGGGCTGCTGCTCCGTGGACTCCATTTTCGAGGCAAAGCATCTGGCCGAACAGCTCGGCTTTGAACACCATATCCTCGACGCCCGCGACACTTTTCGCAACACAGTCATCCAGAACTTTATCGATGAATACCTGCAATGCCGAACCCCCAATCCCTGTGTGCTTTGCAATCCCATCATCAAATGGGGATTGCTGCTTGAAATGGCTGACGAGATGGGATGTGAGAAACTGGCCACCGGCCACTATGCCCGCATCGGCCGGAACGGCGACCGCTTTTTCCTCCGCAAGGGGAAGGATGGCCTCAAGGACCAGACCTATTTTCTCTGGAAACTGACCTCCGGACATTTGTCCCGTACTTTGTTCCCGCTGGGTGACTTGACCAAGAGCGAGGTGCGCACTTTGGCCGCCGAACACGGTTTTGTGAAACTCTCCCAAAAGAAGGAGAGCGAGGAGATATGCTTTGTGCCGGACAACAACTATCGTAACTTCTTGAAAGAGAATGTGCCCGACTTGGAGGAGCGGATGCGCCCTGGCAAGTTCGTCTCCACGGAGGGCAAGGTGCTGGGCCGTCACGAAGGGATGTACAACTACACCATCGGCCAGCGCCGCGGACTTGGCATAGCCCTCGGCGTGCCTGCGTATGTGGTGGCGCTCGACGCTGCCCGCAACCGTGTGGTTATCGGAGACAAGGAGCATCTGATGAAGTCTTCGCTGCTTGTCCGCGACATCAACATCACCAAGTATGACAGCATCGCTGACGGGATGACCGTTGATTGCCGCATCCGTTACCGGAATCAAGGGACCCCCGCCCGGCTGTATCGTGAGGACGAGGGGCTGCGTGTGGAATTTGACACCCCGGTGGAGTCGGTCACCCCCGGCCAGAGCGCCGTCTTCTATGAGGGCGACGATGTGGTGGGCGGCGGCATTATCCGTTAGCCATTTATTTTCCTTATTATAAAATACTGTTTTATAGGAAATATTTTTTTTCGTATGTTTGCAAAAACCAAAAACTTATAAATTATGACATTAGAAGAACGTATAAATGAAGACATTAAGGCCGCAATGCTGGCCCGTGAAAAGGAAAAACTCAACGCCCTGCGCGCCATCAAATCCGCTATTCTGTTGGCCAAGACCTCCAAAGGAGCCGCCGACACGATGAGCGAAGAGGCCGAAATCAAGTTGCTGAAACAGCTGGTGAAGCAGCGTCAGGACTCCGCCGCCATCTACAAGGAGCAAAACCGCGACGACCTCTATCAGGAGGAGAAGGCTCAGCTGGATGTCATTGCCGCCTATCTGCCCCAGATGATGTCGGAGGAGGAGATTGAAGCCACTCTCAAGCAGATTATCACCGACAATGGTTTTGCCGGAATGAAGGATATGGGCAAGGTGATGGCTATGGCTACCAAGGCATTTGCTGGCAAGGCCGACAACAAGACGGTCTCCGACATCGTGAAGCGTTTGCTCGCATAGCCCGTTTCCTCATTATTAAGTAACACCCCGTCCAGATGAAATACTATATCGTAGCCGGCGAGGCGTCCGGTGACCTTCACGCCTCCAACTTGATGAAGGCCCTCCGGCAACGTGACCCCGAAGCCGATTTCCGCTGCTGGGGTGGCGACCTGATGCAGGCGGCCGGCGGCGACCTGGTGAAACACTATCGCGACCTGGCCTTTATGGGTTTCTGGGAGGTCTTCCTGAATCTCAATACCATCTTGCGCAACATTCGCATCTGCGAAACCGACATTCTCCTTTATGAACCGGACGTGCTGGTGTTGGTGGACTATCCCGGATTCAACCTCCGCATTGCCGAGTTTGCCAAGGAAAATGGTATCAAGGTATGCTATTACATCTCGCCCCAGATCTGGGCTTGGAAGAAAAACCGCATCAAGAAGATCAAGAAATATGTGGACGAGATGATGGTCATCCTCCCGTTTGAGGAGAAATACTACGCCGATCGCGGTATGAAGGTGCACTACGTGGGCCACCCTCTCCTCGATGCCGTCAGCAAGGACTTGCACGAGAGCGAGGAGGTCAAGCAGTTCCGCAACCGCTATAATCTGGATGACAGGGAAATCGTTGCCCTGTTACCCGGTAGCCGAAAACAGGAAATCACGGCCATCCTGCCTCAGATGCTCAAGATGATCCCGCTGTTTCCGCAATACCAGTTTGTGGTTTCTGTGGTCTCGTGGCAACCTGAGTCTTTGTATGACAAATATCTGAAAGATGCCGCCGTGACACGCGTTGAAGGAAATGCCTACCCGATGCTGGCCAATGCCAAGGCCGCTATCGTGGCCTCTGGCACCGCCACCCTCGAGACGGCGATGATTGGCACTCCCCAGGTGGTGTGCTATGCCGGCAGCGAAATATCCTACTTGATAGCTAAGCAATTGGTGTCGGGTATCCAGTATATCTCCTTGGTTAACTTGATAATGGACAAAAAAGTGGTGACCGAATTGATACAACACGACTACACCACACAACATTTGAGGGATGAGTTGCGTTTAATCACGGACGACGCCGACAATATCGCCCGCATCAAGGAGGATTACCGGCAGCTGGACACCCTGCTGGGTGATGGCTCCGCCTCTGCCAAGGCCGCTGACGTGGTGATTGAGTTGGCCAAAAGATAATAGACGAAAATGAAAAGAATAGCTCTCATCTTCTGGATAGTCTTCGGACTCGCGCCCCTGCTCCGGGCGCAGGACTTGGACCGCTTTGTGCCGGATGCCAGTCCCGCGAAACCCAAGTTGGAAGCCAAGCCCCTTGTGGTGGACACTCTCCCTCCGATGGCCTCTGGCTATCAGTGGATATCTTATCGTGGAAAGGCGCAGATCGAGGACACCGGCGGGGTGCGCAACTGCAGTTTCTTTGTGGTCAATCGCGTGGACAGCATCCTATACCTCAATGTGCACGCTTCTGGCATCGAGATTATCCGGGTGGTGTGCACCCCCGACAGTTTCATCTATGTCAACAAGCTGACGTACCAGTACTATAAGGGCACCTACGCCCCGCTGCGGCTTTTGTCACGCTTGCCTATTGACTTCCAAATGATACAGGCTCTTTTCAATGGGGACGAGGAAAAACTGCCGAAACATCAGAAATACTCCTTTGAGTACAGGGATTTCAATGCGGTGGACTCCACCCGTTCGTTTTTCAATGAGATGATATTCAAGGATTTGGATCACGTTATCACCATACGTGCCGCGTTGAAGAACATACGTTTCGAAGTGCCCGGTCCCACCGCCATCCGTATTCCGGAGAAATTCAAGGAGTTGAAATTGTAATGAAGAATCGGGGCTTGCCTCGTCTCAAATAACGAATCGAATATAGATGGATTCCCAATGGATAAAGGATATAGCGCATTCCGTGGGCTTCTCGGCCTGCGGCATTGCCCCTGCCAGGAAGTTGACGAAGGCAGAGGAACTTTTCAGGCGCTCCTTGGAATTGGGGTATCAGGCCGATATGCATTTTCTGGAGCGCGATATTGAAAAGCGTTTCGATCCGCAAGAGCTGTTGCCGGGCTGCCGGAGCGTCATTGTGGTGACCTACAACTATCTCTGTGATGTGGAGCCCGCATCCGACCGTTATCGTACAGCACGTTACACGTGGATAGAGGATTACCATACGCTGGTGATACGGATGTTGGAAGAGATGGTGGCGGAAATGCAGAGGGTAGGGGAGTGCCAGTGCCGGGTTACCGTGGACAGCTCCTGCATTTCCGAGAAAAACTGGGCCGTGGAGGCTGGCGTGGCCTGCTATGGCAAGAACGGACTGGTGCATAATGACCACGGGTCTTTTTTTGTCATCGGCACCATTTTGTCGGACGTAACCTTCGATTCTTACGATTTCCCCCTCGAATCGGACTGCGGTGAATGCCGTTTTTGTGTCGAAAAATGCCCCGCCAAGGCCCTCGACACTCCCTATCGGGTAGATGCACGAAGGTGTTTTGCTTATCATACTGTTGAGAATAAAAATCCTGATACAGAGATAATTGAAGAAGCTCCTCTTCTTTTTGGATGTGATGTCTGCCAGGAGGTTTGCCCTAAAAACAAAAAAAAATTTCCGAACTTGACGAATGTATCGAAAAGTTCTGTATTTTTGCAGCTCCAAAATCAGGGGTTCGAAAACCTCTCCAAGGAGGAATTCAAAACCTGTTTTGGAAACACTGCGATAGCGCGCAGAAAGTACGAGCGATTGTACCGCGCTATAGAAATAAAAAGACTGTCCCTCAAGAATGACCATCAACGTGGACGTGAAGAAAGAGATTCTGGATTATGCCAGTGAAGTGCTGCAAGAGGAGTCGGATGCCGTAAGAGGTGTCAGACAGTATTTGGATGAGGATTTTGTCGAGAGTGTCGAGACCATTCTCCATTCCAAAGGCAGGTTGATAGTCACGGGAATCGGCAAGAGCGCCATCATCGGCCAGAAGATTGTCGCCACGCTGAACTCCACGGGAACGCCTGCGGTCTTTATGCACGCGGCGGACGCCATTCACGGGGACTTGGGCATCATTCAGCCCGACGACGTTGTTCTTTGCATATCGAAAAGTGGAAATACTCCTGAGATTGCTCAGCTCACCCCCTTCCTTAAGAAGAACGGCAATGTGCTGATTGCAATGGTCGGAAACACGGAGTCCTTCCTTGCCCGCGAGGCCAAGTTCGTTCTGAACTGCACCGTGGCCCGGGAGGCAAGCCCCAACAACCTGGCACCCACCTGCAGCTCTACGGCTCAGTTGGCCCTCGGCGACGCCCTCGCTTCCACGCTCATCAAGTTGCGAGGCTTCACCCCGGAGGATTTCGCGAAGCTCCATCCCGGAGGCATCCTTGGCAAACGCCTGACCCTCAAGGTCAGCGACCTCTTCAAGTTCAACGATGTCCCGATGGTCTCCCCGAACGCCCCGATGCAGCAGGTTATTTTGGAAATCTCCGGAAAATGCCTCGGTGTCACGGCCGTGGTGGATAATGACAGAGTGATCGGTGCCATCACCGACGGCGACCTTCGCCGGATGCTCGAACGGAATCCCGACTACGCCCACCTGACAGCTCAGGATGTGATGACAAAAGAGCCCAAGACGGTCCTATATTCTGCCCTCGCCGTCAATGCACTGGAGCTGATGAAGTCGAAGAATATCACCAACCTCTTTGTGGTTGACGACAACGACAAGTATCTTGGTGTGATTCATATTCACGACATCATAAAAGAGGGTATCTACTAATGCCCGGATGGCGGAATTGGTAGACGCGCACGTTTCAGGTGCGTGTGCCGCAAGGCGTGCAGGTTCAAGTCCTGTTCCGGGCACCAGAAGAGTCTCAACAATCGTTGGGACTCTTTTTTTTGTCCTATACCGCCGCTTTTTTCGTATTTTTGCCACCTAAAACCCCTGCTATGAAACTATATGTGGTGCCGACCCCCATCGGCAATCTGGAAGACATCACGCTGCGCGCCCTCAAGGTGCTGCAGTCAGTGGACTTTATCCTCTGCGAGGATACCCGCACTACCAGAAACTTGTTGAAACACTTTGAGATAGATAAAAGATGCGTGGCCTACCACATCTTCAACGAGCACGAGCGCCTGGACGCTATTGTCGCCCAGATCAAGGCCTCCGAAAGCGTGGCCCTGGTGAGCGATGCAGGTACCCCGGGCATCTCCGACCCCGGCTTCCTGCTGGTGCGCGCCTGTGTGGCGGAGGGCGTTGAGGTGGAGTGCCTGCCCGGCCCCACAGCCCTCGTGCCTGCCCTCGTGCAGTCTGGCATTCCTTGCGACCGTTTCTTCTTCTACGGTTTTCTTCCCCATAAAAAAGGGAAGGAGACCCTGCTTAAGCGGTTCTCTGAGATGGAGGAGACAGTGGCTTTCTATGAGTCGCCCCACCGCTTGGTGAAGTCGTTGGAAAAGATGGTAGAGATTGTGGGCCCTGACCGGCAGGTGTCAATCTCCAAGGAAATATCCAAGATTCACGCATTCACCTTCCGCGGTACGTTGGCGGAGGCACTTGCCCACTTCAGCCAGTGCGAGGTGAAAGGCGAGTACGTGGTGGTGCTGGCCCCGAAAATCTGATGTCCCCCGGTTTGGTATCGCCATATTTAGCGTTTTGCCTGCGTTCGGGGTCTGAGCGATGAGTCGTCCGTGTCCAAACTGTCTTTTTTCCAACAGTTGGGTTGTCAAGATGGTGAAAAACAACGAGATGGTGGTGGCGAGGATGATCATACCAAGCTGTTTCCAGAAGCTGCCTTTTAGGGAACTTACATTGATTCTCGGTGGTCTGATAGGGAGTTTTGCCATATTACAGTATATATAATATACGGGGCAAAGATACAATATTTTAAATTTGAAGCGAAAGTGTTATGAGTTAAGAAAGACACGTCCAACAAAGACATAGAATGCGAGATAAAACAAAATGCTCAGAACTCCCCTAATGATGATGCTCCATCTTGAGTGCCCAGATTGTATTCCATTTAATACGATGCACACAACAGACACAAGGGGCAACGCAACAAACAAGAAGATAATGACAGCAATTTTCATAAGAAAAAGGAATTTTTAATATTGGATGAAATTCTCCCTGCAAAGATACAATTTTCTCCCTTTTTATCTCGCGATTATCAAAAAAAGTTTATCTTTGCAACTCCCACTTTTGCTGCTTAACCCCGAATTTTACCTATGGAAGAAAAGTCGCCGAACAAGAAACCCCGCAAGATGATCGTTTTTTTGATTGCACTCACCCTCTTGTTGGCAATCGGGGGCGTCTGGGGCTGGTGGGCCTGCTCGTCAAAGACTGGCAACATTGGGGATGCTCGGTATATCGGAGAGGTGCCGGCACCTTTCGGTTACCAAAGAATTGAGCCGCAAGATAAAGGCTATGCCGCCTATCTTCGCTTATTACCCTTAAAACCCCAAGGAAACAAAGTGCAGCTCTATACGGGCGGGGATGCCAATTACCAATGGCTCTCGGCCGCGGTGGTGGATATGAAGTTGCTGTCCAACTATGAGCAGTGTGCCGATGTCACGATGAGAATCCGCGCTGAATATCTTTTCAGGAACGGCCGATATAAGGATATATGCTTTACGGATGTCAACGGGCAAAAGATGCAGTATCGGGGAGGTGAGGATAGAAACGCCTTTGAGAGTTATATGAAAAGAGTTTATGGAATGTGCAATACATCGTCACTGTATCGGGAAACAGTGCCCCGCCCTGTTCGGGAAGTCCAGCCGGGTGACGTGCTGGTCTATCCGGCTCGCGAAGGCCATCAATATGGTCACGCCGTGCTGGTGGTGGACGTGGCCCGAAACAGGTCTGGGAAAGTGGCTGTTTTATGCGTGGAAGGGAACACTCCCGCTCGCGAAATGCACCTCCTGCGAAACGTGGCGCATCCCCGCTGCAACCCTTGGTTCATCCTGAACGATGACGGAAACACCCTCCACCTCTCGGTCTTCAGCTTTGCCCCAGAGGAGTTGCGGCACTACTGACCAACGACTGTTTTGTGCTCTTTTGCAAATAAATCCAACTAAATATCATACACAAAAAAAATGGAACAACATTTTTGTCAGAGCTGCGGAATGCCGCTCACCCCAGAAATCCTCGGCACCAACGCCGATGGCACCCAAAACGAAGAATACTGCATCTACTGCTACAAAGACGGATGCTTCACTGGCGACTTCACCATGGAAGAGATGGTGGAGTTCTGCGCGCAGTTTGTGGAGGAGTACAATAAAAACACAGGCCAAAACCTCAGTCGCGAAGAGTACAAGGGTGTGCTTCGTCAGTATTACCCTAATCTCAAACGTTGGCAACTGCCCGCCGACCAGCTGCCGCACGCCACCTCACCCATCAAGCAACAACTGATTGAAGAGGTGAACGCGCTCGGCATCAACGGTTTGCCCAAAATCGACAACCTCTTCGTGCTTCAAGGATCGTTCGTCAACTTGGAGTACACCATCAACGGCAACAAGGTAAAACTCCTCGACGACTATGCCAACTACTGGGGCACGCAAGTGGAAATCGATAACGGCCGTTGCTTCGGTATCGCCTGCGACGAGAACCACATCCTCGTGAGCGAATACGGCAAGGATGGCGCGGATGCCGAAATAGTAGTTTTCAAAAAGAGATAAGTATGAAAACCGAAGTACAACCCCAGGAAACCAAACGAGCCTTCGCCTTCGAAATGTGGATGACCGCGCCGATGCCGATGGTGACGCTGGTGAAGACGATGAATGTGAGCAACCTGCTGAAAACCAGCCGGAAGAACGGCGTCAAGTTCAACACGCTGATGTGCTGGTGCATTGGGAAGACCGCCAGCCGGACCGAGGAACTGCACTTGCTGCCTGAGGACGGCAAGCTGTTCCGCTATGACCAGATCGCCGTCAACGTGGTGGTACGCAACCGCAAAGGTGGCATCAACTCCTGCGACATCCCCTTCACCGACGACCTGCAGCAGTTCAACCGCGACTACATCGCGCTGACCACCAAGGTGGCGGAAGAGTGCGCGAGCAGCTTCCTCGACGGCTATATGATTGTCGGCACCTCCGCGATGATCCAGACCGAGCTCGACTGCATCGTCAACCAATACACCGACAAGTTCCTCAACCCGATGGTGATGTGGGGCAAATACCGCAAAGAATGGTTCAAGACCAAGCTGCCGGTCTCGTTTCAGTTCCACCACGTGCAGATGGACGGCGGCGACGCGGCACGGTTTCTGGAGGCACTGCAGAAAACCATTGAAACGCTGTGATGAAAGCTTCTTCCTATTGGTATCTTGCCAATTTCTGGATTAAAACTGCCCTGTTCAAGAAAAAAGGCCCCATCGTCGGGTCAATAATCATAACCGACAAGTGTTGTTTGATATTTAATTGTTATTCAATATATTACATAGAAATGTATTTTTATCAAAAAAGTCGCTCATAAAAATGTGTTATATTTTAAGATAGTCGCTCATTTTTTTGTATTTTTGCAGCTGGATAAAATCATCAGTATGTATAGAAATGTTATAAATGAGCTGATCAATTGGAAAATGTCACCATATAGGAAGCCCTTGCTTCTGTTGGGTGCACGACAGGTGGGCAAAACACACCACTCCCACTGAAATAAAGAGGATTTCGCAGGTTTGGCGATCCATGCCATCACAACTTTCCAAGGAAAACAAAAAATTCATCTATGGTGTTGTGCGTGAAGGAGGGCGCGCCAAGGATTTCGAGCTTGCCATACAATGGCTTGTTGATGCTGGGCTAGTTCTCCGTGTACCGCGTGTGTCCACCCCTGCGATGCCCTTGAACCTGTACGAGGATATTTCCACATTCAAATTATACCTTTTGGATGTTGGACTGTTAGGCGCCTTGGCCGGCACTCCTGCCGAACTGCTTCTGATGCCCAACAATATGGGGGAAGGGAAAGGTATGTTTACGGAGAACTATGTATGTACTCAATTAGTGGCGGGAACAGGAAGGTTGCCTTTTTACTACAGTCGCGAAAATAGTCGTCTCGAGATTGATTTCGTTGTTCAATACGGCACGCAGATTGTGCCTATTGAAGTGAAGGCTGAGGAAAATCTTCAATCGAAATCCTTGAAGACCATTTTGCAAAAACATAAAGATTTAACAGCCATCCGTTTTTCGATGAGTCCTTACCGCGAACAGGAACGGATGACCAATATGCCGCTATATGGTGCAAGCGTCTGCTTCACCGATTGAATCACAACTTTATGATTATCAAGCACTATGAAACCGCTACAAAACTACCGCTTCGGCTTCGACCCGTGGGGCTTGCTTCTCTTCCTGCTGGTGATGCTCCCCAACTTCATCTGGTTCGCCGTTCCCGCACCGAACGACATCCTGCGCACGGATTCGGTCACGCCAGCGGTGGACGCCATCGGCTCCGTGTTCCAAGTGCTGACCGTCGCGTGCCTCTGCTTCGTCATCCATAAGAGCAGCAGCAAACTTCGTTTTTCGCCACTGATTATCGCCACAATTATTTGCATCTCAATCTATTACATCGGATGGGTGCTCTATTACACGGCCAATGTGAGCCCCATCGTCATCCTCCTGCTGACCGTCCCACCATGCTTGGCATTCATCCTTTTCGCCGCCGACCGCAAGAATCTTCCGGCCGTGGTATTAGCCGCCGGCTTTACGGTGTGCCACCTGATTTTCGGGGTGGTGAATTATCTATAGAAAACAACTGCCGGAAAAAATTTTTTCTCTTTTCCTATTGATATTATCCCCAAAAAATGTATTTTTGCAACTGCTAATATTTTAGTTGTTTCTATATGAATACAAATAATACAGATAATATATTATCAGTTCTTGAAAACTTTTTACACGACAATGCCGACACCATCAGCATGCAGATAGCGGCTGATTTCCGCCACCGCAGGGTGGAGAAGGGTTTGACACGCGAGCAAGTGGCCGAGCAAGCCAGTGTCGCTGTGAGCAACGTGGCACGGTTCGAACAAAAAGGTCTCATCTCACTGAAAAACCTGATCATGCTGGCAATGGCATTGGGCTACACCGCTGAAATCAAAAGCGTTTTCGCCACCCCAAAATACTCAACTATGGAAGAACTGACGCAAATACGACATAATTCCGGCAAGACAAAAGCGTATAGGAAATGAAAATCGACAAATTAACCATCAAATATCACGATAATATCGTCGGGACGCTTTCCCTCACCCCCGACGACCGTCTCTGTGCCTTTGAGTATGACCGAACATGGCTGGCTGACGGGTTCAGCATTTCGCCCCTCGAACTCCCATTAAAAAAGGGCTTGTTTATTGCCAACCCCCAGCCTTTTCATGGTAATTTTGGCATCTTCGAAGACAGTCTTCCCGATGGCTACGGCCGCTACCTGCTTCACAAGGCCTTGCTGCGTGAAGGTATCAACGACACCGACCTTTCCGCCCTTGACCGATTGAGCATCGTGGGCAACAGTGGCATGGGTGCTTTAACCTACCATCCTGAAACAGTGGTTGTTAAAGAAAACAACATAACTGATTTTGACTTGCTTCAACAGAAAGCACTGGAGGTGTTGAAAGAACAACAAGACACCGATGCCGGATTGCTTCTTTACAAAAGTGGAAATAGCGGCGGGGCACGTCCCAAGGCCGTTTTCAGCGATAGTGAGGGACATTGGCTTATAAAGTTCCGTCACTATTACGACCCTGTCGATGTCGGGCGGCAGGAGTTTCACTATAACGAGGTGGCCAAACAATGCGGCATTGATGTCCCCGATTGCAAGCTAACCAACGGTCGCTATTTTACAACACGTCGCTTCGACATTGCGCCCAACGGCGAGCGCATCCATACCGTCACGGCAGGCGGATTGCTGTGCCTATCGTTGAACACACCGTTTCTCGACTACACCAACCTTCTTGCGCTGACAGGCTTCCTCACCCAAAATGCCAAAGAGGTGGAAGAGATGTTCCGTCGAATGGTTTTTAACTATCTGACTGACAACAAGGACGACCACTGCAAGAATTTCAGTTTCATGGTTTCGGAAGTCAGAAAAGGACAATACACTTGGCATCTTGCTCCCGCATACGACTTGACGCTCTGCACGGAGGGTTATAACGGCGAACACGCCACTTCCGTCAACGGCACAGGCCATCCTACCTTGAACGACATGGTGGAAGTGGGAACAAAAAACAGAATGAGCGCGCAACGATGCCGGGAGATTTTCGAAGAGGTTCGGTCGAACTGCAGCGACCTGCTTCTGTGCGAAGTCAAAGAGGCATAAGATTTTCAAAGATGTTCACTGAGATGAAATGGCAATGCAAACCTCCCGAATCTGGCTCCGGCCGTGGTGGCAGCCGCCGGCTTTGCCGTGTGCCATCTGGTGTTTGCGGTCGCGAATTTTGTGTAGAAAAACGGAATAAGTGGTAATTTTTACGTTTTTAAAAATGGAATAAGTGACAAAATGCAATAATGATTTTATGGAATAAGTGATTTTTTTAGATACTGTTTCAAAAAGTGTGTCCGAGAAAAGAAAAAAGTTCGTGAATTTTATA
>ERZ842401.4020-NODE-4020-length-17565-cov-5.411479_pt1 | contig 17565 bp, 15 predicted proteins | sample MGYA00521270_ERZ842401 | MGnify/ENA primary metagenome ERZ842401 (study PRJEB31892, sample SAMEA3878208) | bioreactor metagenome | biome: Moose rumen | place: Sweden | collected 2011-10 | study: EMG produced TPA metagenomics assembly of the PRJEB12797 data set...
AGTCGGGGCTTTGCGATAAAAAAAGAGGATGTGCCTATTTTGACACACCCTCTTGGGCTAAATAATGCCCTAAGTACTAAGCCCCTACTCCTCCGTCTTGGTCGTGCGCTTGCGCGTTCTGCGCTTAGGCTTCTCCTCAGTGGGTTTGTTCACCTGTACGCCAGCCAGTTCCGGGTCAACCATGATACGGCCGCAGTACTCGCAGACGATTACCTTCTTGCGCATCCTGATGTCCAGCTGACGCTGAGGCGGAATCTTGTTGAAGCAACCACCGCAGGCATCTCTCTGCACGTACACCACGCCCAGTCCGTTGCGGCTGTTCTTACGAATACGCTTGAAGGCGGCCAGCAGACGGGGTTCGATGTTCGTCTCCAGAGTCTTGGCGCGCTCTCTCAGCTTGTCTTCCTCGGCCTTCGTTTCCGACACGATTTCGTCCAGTTCGCTCTTCTTGATGTCCAGGGCCGTGCGCAGCTCGGCAACCTCTGCAATGGCCTTCTCAGCCTCGGCAGCCTTCACTTCCATCAGAGCCTCGGCCTCTGATATCTTCTTCTTGTTCAGGTCCACGTCCAACCGCTGGTACTCAATCTCCTTGTTCAGAGAGTCGTACTCACGGTTGTTGCGCACCGAGCGCAGCTGCTCTTCGTAACGCTGAATGGTGCTCTCGTCCGTTGCGATGGTCCCTTTGCGGTCGCTCACCTCGCGCTTGAGCTCTTGAATCTCAAGCTGAATCTTCTCGCTGCGGGTCGACAGTCCCTCGATTTCGTCCTCCAGGTCCTGCACCTCCAGGGGCAGTTCACCCCTGAGCGTCTTGATTTTGTCCACCTCGCTCAGCAGCGTCTGCAGCTGGTATAGGTTCTTCAGTTTCTCCTCCACCGACATCTCTGCCGGATTCTTTGCCTTTTCTCTTGCCATAATGTGATGTTATGTTTTTAATCGTTTTTTGTATATGATTCTCTCAAATAAGATAACGTATGGGGTTCGTCTCCACGTTGGTCACGAAGAGCGGAAGCCCCGGAGCCAGGTCGCTCACTATCTGGTAGAATATCTCTCGCGTGTACTGCTCACTCTGGTAGTGCCCCGTCACGGCAATCTGTATCTGCTGCTCGTGCCCGAAGAACTGGTGATACCCCATCTCGCCCGTAACGAAGGCATCCGCCTCCTGGCGTATGGCCGCATCGAGGACGAAAGCCCCCGCACCGCCGCACAAGGCCACGCTCTGTATCGGACGCGAGAGCAACTCGTTGTGCTCCAGACACTCCACACGGAACACGTCCTTCACCCTTTGCAGAAACGCCAGCGAGTCCTCCGCAGTAGGCAGATAACCCACTACACCGCCGCCCTCCAACGGCGACACGTCCATCAGTCCCAGCTTCTCCGCCATCTTGTAGTTCACCCCGTCCTCGGCATTGTCCAGGTTCGTATGAGCCGCATAGATGCAGATATCGTTCTTCACCGCCAGACGCACGCAACGCTCCACCTGCGACGTGTCGCTCACGCATTTCAGTCCGCGGAACAGCAGCGGATGGTGAGCCACAATGAGGTTACAGCCCAGTTCCACAGCCTCGCGCACCACGTCCTCCGTGACGTCCAGACACAACAATGCCCCTGAAACATCCGCCTCTGTAAGTCCAACCTGCAGGCCGGCATTGTCATAGCTCTCCTGCAAGGGCAGAGGCGCGAAACGTTCAAGGGCGTCAATGATTTCCTTAATCTTCACGCTTCTCTCGTGTATGGTTTACGCCTGCAAAGATACGAATAATTAACGAAACGACGAACGAAACAAGCGCAAAAAAGAAATTTATTTCACTTTTGCCTTGTGAGGAGGAGCAAGACCGCAGGGCATGACGCACAGCCAACGCTGCCCCAAATCCGGTGAATTCGGCGCGTTTCTCACGGAAAATATAGGTAAGATATGTTTGCTCCCCGAGGCGGGTTCTTCCGCTTCGGGGAGCGATGCTATACGACGTACGAAACAACGCCGTGGGAATTTCCGGAAACGCTGCGAAGAGTTCACCAAAACGCCTAGGAAATTTCGTCTTCACACCATAGTATGATCAAAAACGCACCATGGTTTATCGAGGAAAATTCGGCAGCGATTTCTGAAATCTCCGTGGCGTTTTGCTCCTCTTCCCGTGGCGATTCCGACAAAGATACAAGAACTCTGTACGAAAACAAAAAGACAAAGACGAAAAAACTTACGCCGTACGATAACAAAAAAGAGAAAAGATAAAGCCGTGAGCTTCCTTTTTTTTCTTTTTATTCCTACCTTTCACTTTTATTTCGTACCTTTACACCATATGAAACATTTTATTATCTCATTACTCGTTCTCTTATCGTCTGCCGTTGCCTCTAATTCAGCAACAACAGACACCCTCTGCTGCCAACGCGACGGACGGCGCATCTTTGGCGTGATGCACCGCCCTGAGCAGGGGGAAGACAAGATGCCGCTCGTCATCATCAGTCACGGATTCGGAGGCTCTAACATTTGGGGCATCCCCTATGCCGAGGCTCTGACCGCACAAGGCTACCTCGTCTATTGCTTCGACTTCTGCGGCGGAGGCAACCGCAGCCAGAGCGATGGCGACACTCGCGAGATGTCCGTCATGACTGAGCGTGCCGACCTACTTGCCGTGCTTCACAGGCTGAGGGAGCTGCCCGAAGTCGACAGCCGTCGCATCACACTCTTCGGTGAAAGTCAGGGAGGCATTGTCACTGCACTTGCGGCCGCCGAGGCCGAGGCCCTCGTCCACGACATCATCCTCTTCTACCCCGCTTTCTCTATCCCCTACGACACCCATCAGCGCTACCCCACGCGAGCCGACATTCCCAACGAAGGAGAGATTTGGGGCATGCACCTCGGCCGTTGCTATGCCGAGGACATCTACGACCTCGACCCTTACGCCACGATTGCCCCCTTCCGTAAACCCGTGCTCATCATTCATGGCGACAGCGACCGCGTTGTGCCCATTGCCTTCGGCGACCGCGCTGCCCAGACCTACACCGACGCCACCTTCCACGTCCTGCATGGTGTCGACCATGGTTTTTACGGCCTGCCACAGCGACTCGCCATCCAACTCGTCACCGACTTTCTGGAGAAACAAAAGTAACAAAGACATTACGTCTCGGAAATATGAAAATGAATAATTCGTTGTACCTGCCTGCCGAATGGCACAGACAGAGCGCAGTGCAGCTCACATGGCCACACGAGGGGACAGACTGGGCTCCACTGCTGAAAGACGTGGAGGAGTGTTACCTCTGCATGGCTAAGGAGATTGCCCGACGGGCAAGGCTCATCGTCGTCACTCCACACCCCACGGAGGTGGGACAACTGCTGAAAGACCGACTGGGCAAGGAACTGCGGGCAAACATCTCGCTCTACGAGATTACCACCGACGACACGTGGGCCCGCGACCACGGCTTTCTGACGCTGCTGGACACCGAAGGAGGCAAACCACACCTGCTGGACTTCCGCTTCAACGCATGGGGGCAGAAGTTCCCCTCCGCACAGGACAACCTCATCTGTCGCCGCATGGCTGAGATGGGTGCCGTGGAAGGTGTGTACGAGAGCCACCAGGACTTTGTGCTCGAAGGAGGAAGCATAGAGAGTGACGGGAAGGGTACCCTGCTCACCACTGCCAGTTGCCTGCTATCGCCCAACCGGAACGAGCCGCTCAGCCTCGGACAGATAGAAAAGGAACTGAAGCGCAGGCTCCACGCAGAGCGCGTCCTATGGCTCCATCACGGCTATCTGGCCGGCGACGACACGGACTCGCACGTCGACACCCTGGCACGCCTGTGCCCCGAGGACACGATAGCCTACGTGCAGTGCATGGACACAGAGGACGAACACTACAAGGAACTGACGCTGATGGAGGAAGAACTGAAACGCCTCACCACACGGGAAGGAAAGCCCTACCGCCTGGTGCCCCTGCCTATGGCCGCCCCCATGTACGACGAAGAGGGCGGGCGACTGCCTGCCACGTATGCCAACTTCCTGATAACGAACGGTGCCGTGCTGATGCCCACGTACGCCCATCCCCAGCTGGATCACGAGGCAAGGGAGCAACTGCAGAAGGCTTTCCCGGAATACGAGATAGTGGGCATAGACTGCCGCGTACTGGTCACCCAGCACGGTAGCCTGCACTGTTCGACAATGCAGTTCCCCTGCTAAAAACAGAAGATTAAAAGAAAGCGTACTGAAGAAGGGGTCTCAGTCGTCGAGGAAGCGACGGGTGAGCCCCCCGAATTCGTCTATCCTGCGGTCGCGAAGGAAAGGCCACCAGCGGCGCACTTGCTCGGCCCGCTTCATGTCCACCTCTACAATGTGACACACTTCCTCGTCCTTGGGAGCACGATAGAGCACCTCGCCCTGAGGACCGCAAACGAAACTGCTACCCCAGAACGCAATACCACCCGTCTGCCCACTGGGGTCGGGTTCATGCCCTACCCTGTTCACGGTAACCACTGGCAGGCCGTTGGCCACGGCATGGCCACGCTGAACGGTCTGCCAGGCATCGCGCTGGCGTTCCTGCTCCTCGGGGGTGTCGCTACTCTCGTAACCGATGGCGGTGGGATAGATGAGCAGGTCGGCTCCTGCCAAAGCCATTAGCCTGGCTCCTTCGGGATACCACTGGTCCCAGCATACCTGCACGCCCAGCTTGCCCACGGAGGTCTGAATGGGATGGAAACCCAAGTCGCCGGGAGTGAAATAGAACTTCTCATAGTAGGCCGGATCGTCGGGGATGTGATTCTTACGATAGATGCCGGCAATGGTGCCGTCTTTCTCAAAGACCACGGCCGTGTTGTGATAGACCCCTGCCGCCCGACGCTCGAACAGGCTGGCAACCAGCACCACGCCACTCTCACGGGCCACACGGCCCCAGAAGTCGGTGGCCGGACCCGGAATTGGGCCGGCAAGGTCGAAGTTGTCCACGTTCTCCGTCTGACAGAAGTAGAGCGTATCGTGCAACTCCTGCAGGACCACCAGTTCGGCTCCCTCGCCTGCCAGCTGGGAGACGGCGCGAGAAAGCTTCCCGCGGTTGGCATCTACGGAAGACGTCAGACTCTGCTGTACGATGCCTATCTTCATACCTTACGGGGGAAACGGATGTTGTTACGTATCACCTGAGCAGGCGAAATCAAAGGCAGGACCACACGGGGGAATCCCTTTTCGGCCGTGCGAACGGAGAGTATGCCGCGGGCGGCTCCGATGGTGATGTCGGCCATGTGCTGAAGCAGTCCGGCAGGGAGTATCCACTCGTCACCTTGCAACTGATACATGGCACTCCAGCTCTCGGGGGCAAAGTCGAAGACGGTCTGCACGGTGAGCAGCAGCTGGGTGATGTCGTTCTGCTTGTACTCGAAATGAGCCAGGCAACGCACGATGCGTTTGTCGGTCTCGGCATTGAAGTTCAGTTGGTTGGTCACCTGCTGTTCGCCCTGCGGCCATTCGTTCACCAACGAGGCAAACTGCACCTCCTGTACGTCGGTCAGTTTGAAGTGTACCTGTATCTGTTTTCCTTGTTCCATAGTTATCTTTCCTTGGTTCCTGGGCGCAAAGGTACAAAAAGGCAGGCGGAAAACCAAAATATTCTTCAGTTTTCCGCCTGCTCGTAGGTTAGGACATCTATTACCTTATGAACAGTAGTTCGCGATACTTGGGCAGGGGCCACAGTTCGTCGTCGACGATGAGCTCCAGCTTGTCCACGTGGTATCGGATCTGTTCCAGTAACGGAGCCACCGTGTCGTGATAGGCAATGGCCTTCTCCTTCTCAGTCTCCAGTTTGTTGGCCACCCGACGGGCATCGATGAGACGCTCCACGTGTTCGGTGATGTAACTGCTGTGCTCCGATATGCTCTGTATGAGGTGGAGATTGTTGGCATTCAGCTTCGTTGCCTCGTCGGCAGGGAATATCTCCTTTATCTTGTGTACGTTGTCTATCAGCTGACTCTGGTAGCGCGTGGCCACAGGGATAATGTGGTTGAGGCAGAGGTCACCAAAGATGCGGGCCTCTATCTGTATCTTCTTGGTGTAGGTCTCCAACTTTATCTCCGTGCGGGCCTCCAGCTCGGCTTCCGTCAGCACGCCCATCTTGCGGAACATCTCGATGCTCTGCGGAGCCAGATACTGCTGGAACATCAGCGGAGCACTACGCTCCACGTCCAGTCCTCTGCGCTCGGCTTCCTCCTGCCACTCCTCACTGTAGCCGTTGCCCTCGAAATGGATGGGTTTGCAGGTACGGATGTCCTCACGCAACACTTTTACGATGGCCTGCACCTTGTCCATGCCCTCGCCTATCAGTTTGTCCACCCGCTCCTTGAAGTCCGTGAGGGCCTCTGCCACGGCGGTGTTCAGTACAATCATGGCTGCAGCGCAATTGGCCTGCGAACCGACGGCACGGAACTCGAAACGGTTACCCGTGAAGGCAAAGGGAGAGGTGCGGTTGCGGTCGGTGTTGTCCAGCAAGAGTTCGGGTATCTGGGGAATGTCGAGCGTCAGTGCCTTCTTGCCCGAGATATTGAATATCTTGTCCTCGTCGCTCTCCTCCAGGGCTTTCAAAAGGTCGGTCAACTGCTTGCCCAGGAACGAGGAGATGATGGCTGGGGGTGCCTCGTTGGCTCCCAGACGATGGGCGTTGGTGGCCGAGATGATGCTACCCTTCAGGAGCCCATTGTGACGATAGACACCCATCAGCGTCTCTACGATGAAGGTGAGGAAACGAAGGTTCTCCATGGGGGTCTTGCCCGGGGCATGAAGCAGCACACCGGTGTTGGTGGACAGGCTCCAGTTGTTGTGCTTACCGCTTCCGTTGATGCCGGCAAAGGGTTTCTCATGCAACAGACAGCGGAAACCATGCTTGCGTGCCACCTCACGCATCAGACTCATCATGAGCATGTTGTGGTCTACGGCAAGGTTTGTTTCTTCGAAGATGGGGGCCAGTTCAAACTGGTTGGGAGCCACCTCGTTGTGGCGCGTCTTGCAGGGGATACCGAGTTCCAGGGCCCGTATCTCCAAGTCCTTCATGAAATAGCTGACACGCAGGGGAATGGAACCAAAGTAGTGGTCGTCCATCTGCTGATTCTTGGCCGAATCGTGCCCCATCAGCGTGCGTCCGGTCATCAAAAGGTCGGGGCGTGCAGCGTACAATCCCTCGTCCACGAGGAAGTACTCCTGTTCCCAACCTAGGTTGGAGATGACCTTGGTAACGTCGTCGTAGAAGTATCCGGCCACAGCAGTCGCGGCACGATCCACAGCCTTCAGGGCTTTCTTCAGGGGAGCCTTATAGTCCAAGGCCTCACCCGTATAGGAGATGAAGACGGTGGGTATCATCAGGGTGTCGCCTATCACGAAGACAGGACTTGCAGGGTCCCAGGCTGAGTAGCCACGAGCCTCGAAGGTGGAACGTATGCCACCACTGGGGAACGAGGAAGCATCAGGTTCCTGCTGGACCAGCGACTTACCGGTGAACTCCTCCACCATGCCACCTTTCCAGTCGTGCTCCACAAATCCGTCGTGCTTCTCTGCGGTTCCCTCAGTCAGAGGCTGGAACCAGTGGGTACAATGCGTAACGCCCAGCTCCATAGCCCATCGCTTCATGCCCTCTGCCACAGCATCTGCCGTCTGCAGGTCAAGCTTGGTACCATTGTCTATGACATCGCACATCTTCTCGTACACACCCGAAGGCAAGTACTTGAACATCTTCTGTCGGTTGAACACATACTTGGCAAAGAACTCACTGGGGCGGTCCTCGCGATTGGGAATCTCCAGAGGCTTCTTCTTGAAGGCCTCTCCTACTACTTGAAACCTAAGTGTTGATGACATAATTCTTTCTTTTATTTACCTTAAACCGGTTACAAAGTTATAACATTTTGCTCACATAAACACTATATTTGGCTGACTTTTTGCTACAATAATCACAATTTTGTTTGATTTGTGTTACTACAAATAGCCTTTTTGCCTACGCCAGATGTAGTGAACGATACGCCAGGGCATCTCACAGAGTGCCTCGGTGGGAAAGACCATCAAGCGCCGAAGCGTGACCCGAATGCGGAGAAAAAATCTCCGGCCACGAGTGGTGTTTATAATATCCTTGTTGCGCTCGTCGTAGTGTCCGAAGTTTCCCGCCTGCAGTATCTCGGCCAGCAGCCAGCGACCCGTTCGCTCACAAGGTTTCACCACCATCCACTGCTCGCTCATTCCCAAAGCCTCACCCATCACCCACATCATGGCACGGGAGAAACGATAGAGACCCAGGTACTTGAGCAAAGAGGGAAGGCGGTCCGTGCGTCCCTGCATATTCTTCAGCACAAAGAAATAGTCCACAATCTGGCGCATGCCTATGCCCTCGTCGAACACGTGACGGAAGATATGTACCAAAACAAAGACCACATTGAACTCATCGGTGGCCACAGGAAATCCCAAGGGACTCTCCACGCACCCTGCCGCACGCTGTTCCCTAAACCAGCGTTGCAACCGACTGTTATGCCAGGGAGAGAACATCCACGAGGGGGTGAAGTGAAGTTCCACCTCCGTATCAGGGAAGACGGGGAAGTCGACATGGTGGTACATTACCTCACCGCGCTGTCCCGTTACCCGACGCACCATCTCCACCAGACTGTCACGCTCTCCTTCTACCCAGATGTCGATGTCTCCGGTCTGCCTCCATTTCGGATGAGGATAACGCAAGGCGAGTCCCTGCCCTTTGAGTACGCAGTTCCAATAACCACTCTTCGTAAGTTTGTTGCACAACTGCAGGCATTGGGCATTCAGCCGTTCGTTCTGTTGGGCCATTTGCTCTGTACGCCCTATCCACACCAGCTTCTGCTCCAACGGACAACCGTCGAGAGCCGGCAAACAGACTCCCACCAGACAATGTTTAACGGCAAGCTGATACAGCTGTGCCCATTCCTCATCAGTAGGCACACGCTCCATCCTCTCCCGAGTTCCGAGAGCCAACTGCAAGAGTTGCAGGAAGATCGATTCTGCCGATGTCACCTCACGTTTCATTTCTCAAAGTGCTGATAGTCCTTGCAACTGCGCCAGTCGCCTCCCCAGCGGAAGCCATGTTGACGGAAAAGACGATAGCAAAGGTCGTTGTGGTCAATCTTATGGGGAATGTCCGTGCGCGTCTGCCTGTCGTGAGCATAAGGTTCGCCTTCCGGTGGTTCAACACGTGTCCTTCCCGCGCGCGTATATATATAAGGATTATAGAGCGGATTTACGTCGACGGCCATACCCATTCCGTGTTTCGACACTTTACGGGTTCCTGAAATATAGCGGAAGTTGAAGCAGGAGGTGTTGTTAGCCTTCATGGAACGTTGGTCGTCGGCATCAAAATCGTCTATCAACTGCATGCCTCCGATACGATAGCCTGCCTTCCACAACTGACGGAAGATGTCCATCAGGTCGGAGGCTATGGAACGGTTGCATACCAGTTCACCCTGACGGGTTTCGCCCTGCTCATCGCGATACGAGAGACGCAGATATCGCAGTTCCGTGCGGTTTATGCTGCACCCCCGGGCATAGCTTTTACCCTGCATACGGGCAAAGACGCTGTCGGGAAGAGGATAGCTCACGAAGCAGGTGTCCTGTGCCATTGCCATCCAGGACCACATCAGCAGTATTAAAAGCATTACTCTTTTCATCGCTCCGTCTTATCCCTTTCGTTCTTTCATTACCCTATATATAAACTCTACGTTACCTATGATGTAGCGCCGCCACATTCGGCGAGGTTCCTTCAGCAGGCGATAGAGCCACTCGAGCGAATGACGCTGCCACCAAAGGGGGGCACGCCTGGTCGTTCCGGCATAGAAGTCGAACACGGCCCCAATTGCTCCCACATGGCAGTGAATATCGAGTTGGCTCCAGTGTGTATAGGTCCATTTCTCTTGCTTAGGTGCCGTCATTCCTATCCACAGAAGGTCGGGTGAAGCCTCGTTTATTGCCCTCACCATGTCACGGTTTTCCTTGTCCGTGAAGACGGACTTATAAGGAGGCGAATAGGTAACCACTTCCAAGCAGGGGTAGTCCCTTGCGGCCCTTTCGCGAATGAGTGAAAGCACCGTCTCCGAGGAACCTAAAAACATCACACGCCCTCTCCCACGCTGGCTGAGACGTTCCATTTCGAAGATAAACAGGTCCCAGCCTGCGATACGCTCCTTGGGCTGACACTTGGCATTTATCCACCGGCATGCCTTCACAATGCCGGCCCCGTCGGGAACCAACACGTCTCCGTTTTCCAGTGCCTCGGAGAAGAGTGCGTCTTTCTGTGCATTGTTGTAGGAGAAGGCGTTGATGGTGTTTATCAACAGCTTCCCTTCGGGCAGCGTTTCCAGTTCCTTCATGGAACACAGGAGATTGGCAGTCTTCAGTTTCATAGGATAAGCTCTATCTCTTTCAGTGCTCTTATCTCGTAGTTCACAGGCTCTGGTGCCTGAAATTCCTGAGGATAACGGTTGAAGAACATCACGTCGAGCCCCACATTCCGGGCCCCTTGTATATCGGTAACGAAGTTGTCGCCTATCATCAGCGTGGACTCGCGCAAGGCACCGCTCTGCCTCAACGCATAGTCGAAGAAGGCAGGCGCAGGTTTGTTCACACCAGCATCCTCACTCAGGACTATCGTGTCGAAGTAGTCCATCAGACGCGAGGCGCGCAACTTGCGATACTGCACCTCATGGAACCCGTTGCTGCACATGTGGAGCCGATAACCTTTCCCCTTCAGATAGTCCATCACCCGATGGGCATCGGGGAGGACACCGGGTTTGTCAGCACACCGCTCAAGGAAGTAGTCACTGACCTGCATGCAATACTCAGGTGTGGCTTCCAACCCTTGTCCTTGGGAAAGAGGCCTACGAAAACGCTCCAACATGAGAAAGTCCCTCGTCACGCGTCCCTGGGCATAGTCAGTCCAAAGTAGAACGTTCTCCTTCCAATAGGGCTGAGTGAAATCCTCAAGACACTGAAAATAGCGGCTCAGACCGAAGTGCTCGAACACCTCCACCAACGCGATGTCGGCATTGCCATGCGTGTCGTAGAGGGTATCGTCGAAATCGATGAACAGGTCGGTGTATTGTTTCATGGGCGACGGAAATTAACTTGGTTCACGGGATGTCCTTCGGCGAAGGCGCACAGGTTGTCGTATGCCACCTCCAAAAGTCGTCGTCGGGCTGCCGTTGTGGCCCAAGCCACATGGGGGGTAATGGTGCAGTTTTTGGCACTGAGGAGCGGGCTGCCACTGCGGGGCGGCTCCTCGGTGAGCACATCCAGCCCCGCAGCCTGTATGCGTCCTTCGTTCAGGGCATCGGCCAGTGCCTGCTCGTCCACCAAAGGACCACGACCGGTGTTTATCACGATGGCCGAGGGTTTCATCAGGGCAAGTCGTTCAGCATTGACCAATAGGGATGTCTCCTCCGTGAGCGGACAATGGAGACTCAGCACATCGGCCGCAGCAAACAGTTGTTCGTAGTTCCCTGCCTTCTCTATGCCCATACGCATCAGTTCTTCCTCACTTTTGCTACTGTAGGCCATCACTCTCATACCTATGCTTTGCGCTATGCGGGCCACGGCTTGTCCGATATGCCCCACGCCAACGATGCCGAAGGTCTTTCCCTCCAACTCCTGCAAGGGAAAAAGCGTATAACTGAAGTCGGCAGACTGCTGCCACTCTCCGCGACGAACAGATTCGGCATGAAGGGCTACGCGGTTGGTGATGTTCAGCAGAAGGGCAAACACTTGCTGGGCCACCGACATGGTGCTGTAGGCCGGGATGTTCGTTACGACGATTCCACGGCGAGTAGCAGCCTCAAGGTCTACTACGTTATACCCCGTGGCCAACACCCCGATGTAGCGTAGACGAGGAAGCTGAACCATGACTTCAGCACTCAGCACCACCTTGTTGGTGAGCACGGCCTCAGCGTCGGCGGCACGGCGCACCACATCTTCCGGGGCTGTGCGGTCGTATATCGTCAGTTTGCCCAGTCGGTTCCACTTCTCCCACGAGATGTCCCCGGGGTTGGCGGTATAGGCATCCAAAGCTACAATTCTCATGTCTCCTACGTTAACGTTTCTATATATCCAGGTCCAACACCTGTTCGATGACGGGTGCCATATCGTAGTACCGATACTGTGCCAAGCGACCGCCGAAGATGACATCCTGCTCCTTCGAGGCCAAACTTCTATAGGCCTCAGCCAATGCATTATTGGTGTTGTCGTTCACGGGATAGTAAGGCTCCATACCGGGCTTATATTCGGTGCTGTATTCCTCGCTGACCACCGTCTTAGGGCAGGCGTAGACCTCGGGGCCGAACATCTCGAAGTGTTTGTGCTCGATGACACGGGTATAGGGCACCTCGTGGGAGGTGTAGTTGACCACGGCATTAGCCTGGTAGTTGGGCATATCCTCGACGCGTGTCTTGAAGGACACCGTACGCCAGTCGAGACGTCCCAGACGATAATCGAAATACTCGTCAATGGGACCTGTATACACCAGTCGTCTGGCCATTTTTCGCCAGTCACCCAATCCCCTGAAGTCCGTGTTCGTACGAGTCTCCACACCCTGCAGCAGGCCCTCAATCAGTCGGTTGTATCCACCAATGGGAATACCTTGGTAGCGGTCGTTGAAATAGTTGTTGTCGAACACCAGACGCACCGGCAGACGTTTGATGATGAACGCAGGCAGTTCGCTGCACTTGCGTCCCCACTGCTTCTCGGTGTACTCCTTGATGAGCGTCTCGAAGATATCCTTGCCCACCAGGCAAAGAGCCTGCTCCTCCAGGTTCTGCGGTTCGCGTCCTCCCAAGGCCGCCACGGCCTCGGCCTTCTGCTCCTCTATCTTGGCCACCGCCTCCTGGGGCGTGGCAACACCCCACATCTGGCTGAAGGTGTTCATGTTGAAGGGAAGGTTGTAGAGCCTGCCTTTGTAGTTAGCCACAGGGCTGTTGGTGTAGCGGTTGAACTCCACGATGCCGTTCACGAAGTCCCACACCCGTTTGTTCGACGTGTGGAAGATGTGGGCACCATACTTGTGCACATTGATGCCCTCCACCTCTTCGCAATAGACATTTCCCCCGAGATGGGGACGGCGGTCGATGACCAGGCACCGCTTACCGGCCTTGTGGGCACGATAGGCAAACGTGGCTCCGTAGAGCCCGGAACCCACTATCAGGTAATCATATATACATTCCATAACTTTCCTAACCACTAAGCACTAGGCACTAAGCACTAACCACTAACCACTCAATACTCCACCTTATCGTCCTTCTCCTCCCAACGGCGGAAGGCCTCCAAGGCCTCGTCGCGCATCAGCGGCTCGATGGGGATGGAGCGTTTCTCATAGGGAAGAGCTATCTCGTCGTAGATGAACTTATCGCCAAAGTGGATATGCTCTGCATCCTGCTTCGTGTTTCCGTAGTAGATGCGCGAAATGCCTGCCCAGTAGATGGCACTCAGGCACATGGGGCAAGGCTCGCACGAGGTGTAGATGGTGCACCCCTCCAGCTTGAAGTTCTTCTCATGCTGGCACGCCGCGCGTATGGCACTCACCTCGGCATGAGCCGTAGGGTCGTTGTTGGCCGTCACGCGGTTCACGCCCTCTGCCACCAACTCTCCGTCCCTGACGATTACGGCCCCAAAGGGCCCGCCGCCGTTCTCCACGTTCTCTACACTCAACTCTATGGCACGGCGCATCCAGCGCCGGTCGTCCTGTGTTACTTCCTTCTTCACTATCATGTTATTTACATCTGTCGTACAAAGATACGATTTAGCGAGGGAAAACGCAAATTTCTTCGCAACTAATTGCTCATGCATAAAGATAAGTACCCCTCTGACGGACAAAGTCCAGCAAACGGGCAAAAAGGGGCACGACGGAAAGCAGGCGGGCATTGCCGACCATGACCAGCCGCTCCTGGGCACGCGTCATGGCTACGTTCAGCTTGCGGTCTATCACGGCATCGCCCTCCACAAACGTGGTGTCGGTAAGGAATCTCAACTGGTAGTGCTGCTGGATGGTGAACCCGTACACGATGACCTTTCGCTGGCTCCCCTGGTAACGCTCCACCGTGTCGATGGTAATGCCACGCAAAGCGGAAACACCCAGTTGGTCGATGGTGCTGCGCACGGTGGCTATCTGGTTACGATAGGGCACGATAACCCCCACATCGGAAGCGTCGAAGTCTTCCCCGCGTTCCCTGTAGACTGCCATCACCTGGGAGGCTATCACATCGGCCTCGGCCTGGTTGACCTTGTCCGACGGAGAGTCCTGCGGCGAAGGCACGTCCACGAAGACCAGATGTGAGGGGTCAGAGGGCGGAGTCTGATGGGACAGGGGGACCACCTTCAGTCGTCCCTGATAAAATGCCTGATTGGGGAACTCCGCAATATCGGGGTGCATGCGCCCTTGGCGAGTAAGCATATAGGAGTGGCGAGGGTCGTCGCCATAGCGTCGCAACAGGCGTTCGAAGAGAGAAAGTCGACAATCCGTAAGCCCGATTTCGCGCAGCAGAGGCTCCGTAACCTGCGACTCACTGGGACGCTGCTGCACCACTGCGGGCAACTGCTTGTGGTCGCCTATCATCACAAACTTCCCGATGGCCGACCTGCCTTGGTGAGTGGCCGAGAGCAACGCCATAAGGTGGGGCTCCAGTATCTGGGAAGCCTCATCGATGATGGCCAGCGAGAAGCGTTTCAACTGGAACAAGGCTAACGCGGAACTCAGTGCCGTGGTGGTGCCGACGAACACCCTCGTGCGCTCCACCAGTTGATGCAGTTCCGCCACGTTCCTGCACCCCTTCATTCGTTCGTTGAGCAGGAAGTCCTTATACTCCAGGGGGCACGACAAGGCACTGCCTATGCGAACGAATTCCGTCGTTCCGCGCAGTTTACTGCATATTTCGTCCACAGCCCGATTGGTGTACGACATTATCAACACCGAGGTTCCCTCCTCCAGCAGTTCCTCTCGCAGGGTGTACAACATGCCATACGAGGTCTTTCCCGTACCTGGAGGTCCGACGATGAGGAACATGTCGCGCGCCTGTTTCACCCGTCGGGCCAGTTCGTCGAACTCGCCGTATTCGCCCTTCAGTGCCCTGTGCTCGTCAATTTCAGGCTGGCGTTGCAACATCAGCAAGTCCCGCCGCTCACACGGAGCGGAGAGGAACGCGTGCAGCCCCCGATAGAGCGTGGAATAGGAGGCTTCCATAAAGTCGTGCTCCACCGCCCAGAACTTGTCTTTGTCGCGAAGGAAAACGTGGGCATCGGTTTGCGCATTTCGCAGTCCAATCTCAATCTCGTTCAAAGAGATGCGTGCTATAGTACCTCGGAACACAATGGTTCGCCTCACGTCGGGCTGAGCATCCCGTCCGTAGGGGTAGAGCAGGACGATGTCTCCCGTACGGAAGTTACTCGTGTCGTTCTGCCCGTTGCTGGGGAAACTGAGCACCACACGCTCCACCTTTCCCTCTCCCTCGACAGGGGAGAGGAGACGCAGTCGGTCGTAGATGTTTCCCGCGGCCAGCTTTTCCTCCAGGCTATCGTGCCACAGACACGAGAAGCCAGAGCTTTCCTTGGTCTTATTACCAAGTTTGGAAAGTTGGTGCTCGGCTGCCACGAAACGAAGCATACGAAGCACATACCGTCGCTCCAGTTCGGAGGCATCGCGCAAGGGGGAAAGTACGCCCTCCAGACGGGGCCGAATGTACTGCTCCCATAGTTTCCCTTCCAATTGTTTCTCGTTCAACTGGTCAGCGGTCAGCGTTTCCAGGAAACCAAACCCATCTTGAGCCAGGCGCATGTCCTGAGCCGCCAAACTATTGCGCAGGCGAATGGCACGCCAAAGCAACTCGGGCGCAAAGCCCAATCCCAACAGGGCCTTGGGGTAACGACTATAAAGAAAGAACGCATGCAGTTGTCGTTGGTTCTGCTCGTACCGGGCCCTGTAGTTGTAGCGCAGGATGGCCATGTAGAGCAGCATCTGCACGTAGTGCTCCTCGCGCTGCCGGGGCGTGTCTGGCGTGGGGTCGTGCGGCACGAAAGCGGCTTTGCCCGACTTCTGTTCGATGAGAACCCGGAAGTCCAGTTGCAGGAAATCCATACGTCCTTGCAAGCCCAGCATCTCACAAACGAACGAAGGCTCCACCACCACCTCTTCTCTGTTGTACCGCTGTGCCAACAACGGGAGCTGGATGCCGATAGCATTGTGGATATTCATCTTTTGGGCACCCGCATCGGAATGAAAAGACGACGGCAGTTCGGTGGTCAGCAGGCTCAGGGCATTCTGGCGGAAGAAATCCATCGCGCTCTCGGCGTAGGGGCGACATTCGTCTCGCAACTCTTCGTCCAGGAACTGGCTGGCCAGCTGTCCCAGAAGGATGGCACCTGTGGTCTCGGAAGGAGACAGACGATTCATCAAGCCCACGAGTGGCGACTCAGCGTATGTGGCAAAACAACTGGCTACGGCAGAGACATCCACCAGATAGTCAGGCTCCAGAATTATGAGCTCCGCCACTAAGATGTCGCCCTCCGCCTGCGGACGAACCAAATTCAGTTGCGAACCCTCCTGTAACAAGTCGCGCAAGTATTCCCATCGTGCGTAGCTCACTTTCGCCTCCTCCACTCCGTCGGTTTCCAGACGACCATATATGCAGGCATCATCCCATCGGGTTACAACCATGCGGACAACGTCACCCAGCGAACGTCTCTGATTCGCAGCCCCATCCCTTCCGGAATCTGCGTCAGGCGTAGTTTTTCTCTCTTCCAACTGAGCAAATAAGACATCTGGCACCGGTACCTGATAAAGCCACTGCACAAGCAGGGCTACGGTCTCCACATCGGTGGACCACCAGCGGGCCTCTGCCTCGGCACCCATGCGTCCGGCGGCAAACTCGTGCAGACGAACTCGCGTGTCGTTGCTTCTGCGCCACAATAGTTTGGGGGCATCGTGCTCCTTCAACAGGTAATCCAGTTTGGCAAACGTCCCCACCAGTCGGACATCGTCAAAAAGCGTCTGCTCGTTCAGGCACTTGCGAAACGTGCGCCCCAGCTGTCCATACGCCCCTTCGTAGTCAGGGACAAGAGCAGCGGCCCGCTCCAGTTCGGCATACAGGCTTTCGGCCGTCTCGGGCACATACGTTAAAGACTCAATCTGCTCCATGCGGTCAATGAGAGAAACTGGGGGAATACGCCGGGTAGTTCCGTGTGCAAATTTACATAATTCGGCGCAGACTTCCATCCCTTTCTTCAAAAACTTAGCCTTTCGTAGCCCATAACTCGTAATTATTTCGTATCTTTGCGGCCAAGATATAACGAGAAACCCTACGATGAACATTTTAGAACTAAGCGAACAAGAGATAGTACGTCGTAATAACCTGCAACAACTACGCGACCTGGGCATCAACCCCTATCCCGCTGCCGAATATCCTGTAACGGCATGGAGCACAGACATTATCAATAACTTCGTAGACCTGCCCGTCATCGGTAAGGACGAGGAGGGCAATGATGTGCGTGAGGCCGCAACGCCGGAGAACAGCCCCGTAGTGAGCATCGCCGGGCGCATCATGTCGCAGCGCATC
>ERZ842401.4021-NODE-4021-length-17562-cov-8.794368_pt1 | contig 17562 bp, 7 predicted proteins | sample MGYA00521270_ERZ842401 | MGnify/ENA primary metagenome ERZ842401 (study PRJEB31892, sample SAMEA3878208) | bioreactor metagenome | biome: Moose rumen | place: Sweden | collected 2011-10 | study: EMG produced TPA metagenomics assembly of the PRJEB12797 data set...
AATAATCTGCAAGCGGCCCCCGCCTCAACGGAACGCGATATTAAATTCGACGCGGAGGTTGAACCCGGCTCGGCGTTGGGCGTGGCTATCGTTTACGGCGACTTTTCGCTCGGCGCGACGGGCACCGTTACCGCCGTAGAAGGCAACAAGATTCTCGCGCTCGGACATTCTTTCACGCACGCCGGCAACGTCAACTACTTCATGACCGACGCCTCGATTATCGGCTCGGTGAGCGGGCTTAACGGCGGCACCAAAGTTTCCCGCATGGGCAACATTATCGGGCGCGTCAATCAGGACAGGGATTCGGGCATAGCCGGCATTTTGGGCACCTTCCCCGCCGTCGTCCCGATTACCGTCACCGTCAAGGACAACGCCCTCGATAAGCAGGAGACCTTCAACGCCACCATTGCTTACAATGAAAATCTCGTTCCCCGGCTCGGCGCGTCGATAGCCTACGCCGCCCTTAATCGCATGGCGGATTCGCTCGCCGAGAGCACCGTCGATATTGACTTCAGCATAAAGACCAACGCCGTCGCCAACGGCGAACTGGCTCGCCAAAACATGTTTTATAACTCCTCGGACGTGGGGCAGGTCGCTATCCTTGAACTCATGCAAGCCCTTAATCTTGTCTGCTCCAACACCAAGGAGGAGTCGAATATTTTCAGCGTCGACGTGAATATCGCCTTCGATACGGAGCGGCGCACGGCGTCAATCGTCTCAATCACGCCCGATAAAAAGCGCGTCAAGCCCGGCGAAACCGTCAACTTGACGGTCGAACTTCAACCTTACCGCAAGCCCGCCGAAAAGGTCACTTTAGCTTACACGGTTCCGCTCACGGCGCGGCAAGGCAATTTGGCTCTGGAGATTCACGGCGGCGCGTTGGTTCCGGTCAATCAAGCTATGGCGAACGCGGGCGTCATTACTGCCGACTCCAATAAGAGCTACGAGGACAAGATTAAAGACTTCCTCAATGCGGGCAGGAACAATCAGCTGGTCGTGGAGGTCGGCGCGTCCAACGAGGTTAAGACCGTCAAGCAGTTGCGCAAGGACATCGCGCAGATTAAGCGTGCACAGGCTCGGCTCAAAAAGGAAGGCAAGACCGTGCAGAAGTCCGACAACAAAGTTGACACCAACTATATAATCGATAACGTCATGCGCACGACGCTCAGCGTTGATAAAGTTTGACAGGAGGATTGAAATTTTGGAGAGACTTATCATAAAAGGCGGCAACCGCTTGAGCGGCACCGTGAAGATAAGCGGCGCGAAAAATGCCGTGCTGCCCATCATTGCGGCGACGCTCCTCGGTCAAGACAAAGAAACTTGCTTGGACGAAGTACCCAATCTGGACGACGTTCGCACAATCAGCGAGGTTTTGCGGACGCTCGGTGTTAAAGTTCGTCACGAACCTGATAACAATAAACTTTACGTCGACGCCACGTCGATTGAAAATATAACCGCGCCCTATGACCTTGTACGGAAAATGCGGGCATCGTTTCTGATAATGGGACCGCTCTTGGCGCGGCTTGGTTCGGCTAAGATCTCATTGCCGGGCGGTTGCGCCATTGGCACGCGTCCGATTGATTTGCACCTTAAGGGCTTCGAGGCTCTGGGCGCGAAAATTTCAATCGGGCACGGCTACATTGAGGCTGTTGCCCCCGACGGCTTGAAGGGTGCGCAGATTTATCTTGACTTCCCAAGCGTGGGCGCGACCGAAAATATCTTAATGGCGGCGTCCATGGCTGAGGGGCAAACGGTTATCGAGAATCCCGCGCAGGAGCCGGAGATTGTTGACCTAGCCAACTACTTGAACATCATGGGCGCGAAGATACGCGGAGCCGGCACCAACGTTATCAAGGTCGAGGGCGCGAAGAAACTCATTGCCCGCGACTACACGATTATTCCCGACCGCATAGAGGCGGGCACCTACATGATAGCCGCCGCCATGACACGCGGCGACGTGTACATTGCCAACGCCATAAGCGAGCACCTTAAACCCATCATTGCCAAGCTCAAGGAGGCGGGCGTCACGGTTATCGAGGACGTGGACGGTATCCGCGTCATTTGCGACAGGCGTCCGCGAGCCGTCGACATCAAGACGTTGCCCTATCCCGGCTTCCCGACCGATATGCAGGCGCAATTTATGGCTATGCTTACCGTTTCGGGCGGCACGAGCGTCGTGACCGAGACCGTCTTTGAAAATCGCTTTATGCACGTCGACGAACTCCGTCGCATGGGCGCGAAGATTAAGATTGACGGGCGCACCTCGGTCGTCGAGGGGCAGGATAAGTTGACGGGCTGTCAAGTCAAGGCGACTGACCTCCGCGCAGGAGCGGCGATTGTCCTGGCGGCGTTGGTTGCCGAGGGCGAGACGCAAGTCGGCTACATTCACCACATAGACCGCGGCTATGATAATCTGGTTCAAAAGCTCGTGAACTTGGGCGCGGACATCAGGCGCGTCGACAGTTAAAATAAAAAAAACTCCTCTGTCAAAGGGCAGGGGAGTTTTTTTGGTGCGCGGGCGGGTTAGCTTGCGCTGAGCGAAAAGATATTCGCCGGCAAGCCGCAATGGTTTATCCACTTGACCAACGTCGGCGATTCATACTTAACCTTGTTCTCCGCGAAAATCTCCGTGACGTGGAATTGTTTGGCAAACTCGGTGAGCATATCGGGATCCTCGTCCAGCTCAAAGGTGAGCGTCGACATCTTTTCCTTGCAGACCAGTTGCCCGTCGCCCTCCAACTGCATGAAGTACACGCCGCAATCGGGCAGATTTTTTTCAAAGTAGCCGTCCAGAAATTCCTGCGCCTTATCGTCCAACGGCGGCGTCACGACCAAAATATTGCGCTCGGCGTTTTTGCGGTAGTAGTCGAAAATTTCTTCGTAGCTCTGAATCAGGGCGCGTTGAGTCTTGTCGCTGATTTGCTGGCGGATATTTACGTCGTCCTTTTCCAGATATTTCTTCATGTTGGCGATACGGTTGGTGTACTTGACGAATTCGATAAAGAAAACCTTGCGGCGATTGTCGGCGATGGTGGAGGTCGTAAGGCGCGGGTTACGCGTGACGACGTTCAGGAAGTCAACGGCTTGCGTCCTCAAACCTGCGCGGTCGAAGAAGTCTTTGCCCTTGGGCGTGTGAATCAGGACGATTGAGGTGCCGCGTTCGTCGAACATATCGGGGGCGTAGTCTTGCACGCCCAGCGCGTCACCCAAAGTCAAATCGCTCTGCACACTTGGGAACTTGAACTTGCAGGCGGTACAGCTCGGTCTTCCGTTGAGTCCGCAAAGATATGTTCCGCCGTAAGCGTCTTGATGAATCGGGCAAAGATAAGATTCGCGGTCGGCGAAGTCAATCTCCATGTGCGCGAACTTCCAGCCGAAACGCTTGCTTGCAAAGTTGACGCCTTTAATCTCGTGCGCGTAGCTGAACATATCAATATAGTATTCCCAAACAGCGGGCGAGGGCACGCCTTGACAAATCACGTCAACGGTAAGGAGGTTATCGTAATCCTTGCCGAGGAAACTTTTCAAGCCGGCGCATTGACAGGGCGTCCCGCTGAACAAAACCCTAGTCGATTTGAGCGCGTCCTTGACTTGACGGTAAACGTCGCCGATTTGGCTCTGCACATATTTTGAGCCGCGCAGATTATCCAGCTCTTCAAGCGTCCGCGCAGATTTATGCACGACGTGAAAATCCTTATCGAAACCCGCGCCGAAGATGACGCCGCCGTCTTTAAGGATAAGTTCGCTGAGCGCACCGAACACGCCGCCCGACGAGCTGTGACGCCGAACCTTGTTATCGGGGTTAATCGCCGCGAAAATCTTCGGGAGCGTCTTCGGATATTTTTTAACGAAATTCAGCGTGGGGCAAACGTCGTCGCAACGCCCGCACTCCTTGCAAAGCGCGTGGTCTATTTCGGGATAAGCAAAGCCCTCGGCGTCGCGGCGCATGGCAATCGCGTTTTGCGGGCAGGCATTGGCGCAAGCCTCGCACCCTGTGCAGTCGGCGCGATTCGCAGAAATCATTTCTTCAATCTTCATTGGTATTTCCTCCGAAATTTTTTAAGCGGCTCACTTTTTGCGCTTACGTTTCTTGCGCGATTTGCCTTTGGACGGCTCGTCGTCGGGTTGTTTAATCTGCGCGGGAGCCTCGACCTCGGCAGGCGTCTCGACCTTATCGGGTGTCTCGACCTTAACGGGCGTCTCGTCGATTAGCGGCTTGTCTTGTTCGGACGCTTCGATTATAAACGGCTCTTCCTCGTCGTCTAAATCAACGTCAAGCTCGACCTGTACAGGCGGTTCGCTTATCGGCGGCTCGGCTTGTTCGGGTTGTTTAAGTCCCAACGCCACCTTGAGGAAGTCCAGCGAACGTTCGCGCTCGACGGGTAACACTTCGTCGCGGCGGCTGAAGTCGATTTGCAAGGGGTCTTCCATTTTTATTTCCAAGTCAACGTCGGTAGCGCGTTCACTTAAGCCGAACAGCTCAAGGAGCGATTCAAAGCGCGAGAAGCGTTGCACCATGCGACCGAGTTGCAATTTGTAGACGATGAACGGACGCTTGAGAATCAGCGCAAACGACGTGCCGTGGAAAGATTGCGTGCAGAAAAGCGTAGCGTGGTCGACGAGGTACAGGAATTCCTCAATGCCCGTAACGTAGTGGTGGAAGTTGTCCCAATCGAGCAGGTTAATCAGCGGCAGACCGAGTTTGGCAGCAAGGTCAACGACTTGTTCGGGCGGCTTGCCCGTGAAAAAGTACGTCAGCACGTAGCCGCGCTCGTAATTCTTTTTGCTGAACCACGTGGGCGGCTTGGCGATTTTGCGCCACTCGTCCGCCTCAAGCAGAAAGACCGGGTCAACGACTTGCGGGACTTTGCGCCCCGTCAGCTTTTCGACAAGCTCCACGCCCTCGCGCTCGCGAATCGACACGTGCGGCATTTCCAAAATCTTTTCGCGGAAGTAGCCGGCAAGGTGCGGCGGGATTTCGGGCACGGCGATACTCGCGGCATAGGCGATACGCTTTTCGGGCGGCGCAAACTCGCAGAAATTCCCCGGCACGCACAAATCGGGATTCCAAACCTGGTCGGAGCCGACAACGAAATAATCATAATCGTCGGCGACGTCCTCCAGATACGGCAAGTCAAAGCGCGTGCGAACGTAGGTGTCCTCAAACTCCTTGAACTTATTTTCGCGAACGCAACGGAACGCGGAAAGGCGCACGGTTCCCGTAAGTTGCCGATTTATTTCCAGATCGTAAGGGGTAAAGGGCTTGGTGGAGTGATGCCAAAGCACTTCCGAAAAGCCCGCCAATTTTTCCAGCGTGCGATACAACGCATATTTTTGGAGCATGTTGCCGTAATTGTCATAGACATTCACGGTAAGCAAGGCTGTCCGCATTTTATTCCCTCCCAAAAAATTTTACAGCATGTTATAGCAATAATGCCGCGCTGTCAACGGCGACGCGACGCTATTGCGCCAAAATGATTTCCTCGATTCGAGCGTTTTCAGCCTCAAGCTTTGTTATGACGCCCGCCTTTTCCATGGCGTCGATAACGACGAGTTGCCGCTGCTTGGCGAGGCGAAAATCGACGTAGGGCGAATAGAGACTTGGAGCGTTCGGCAAGCCCGCAAGCATGGCGCATTCGGCTATCGTCAAGTCGGCAGGCTCCTTGGCAAAGTAACCCTGCGCGGCGTCATAAATCCCGTAAAAGTCGGAGCCGTAATAAATCACGTTCAGATAAATTTCCAGGATTTTATCTTTGCTGAAGTCTTTTTCCATGTTCATGGACAGGATAAGCTCCTCGGCTTTGCGCGTAAAAGTTTGGTCGCTGGTAAGGAAAAGATTCTTGACGGTCTGCTGAGTGATAGTCGACGCGCCCTCCTGAATTTCGCCCGCCTCCACGTTGACGAGCACGGCGCGGGCTATGCCGATAAGGTCAAAGCCCTTGTGCTTGTAAAAGCGCGTATCCTCGACGGCGACGACCGCTTGACATAAAAGGTTGGGCATTCTGTTAATCGCGACGTAGTTTGGGATAGTCTTAATTTTGTCTTCGACGGCGGGCTTGATTGAAGTCATCCTGTCGAGGGTGGAGAATAAGCCTAGTTCCTCGTCCTTACGCGGCGGCGGAGTATTTTCCCGCGCAGAGGTGAACGGGGTCGCGTCGGAGGATTTGTTATCGGCGGATTCGGTCGGGTCGAAAGGTTGATTGTTGCGCTCGTCGAAGAGCGTTCTTATTTGAGACACGCCGCGAGGCTTGACGGGTTCGTCGTCGACGAAAAGTTTATCCTCGACGGAGCCGAGCGAATCGGCGGGGTGGTTGCTTTTTATATACAACGTAACGGCGAACGAAATGCAAAACGTCAGCACCATCGCGACGATAAATTTCACGGCTTTGATAATGAACTTAAAGGAACGTTTGGGCTTTTGCGGATTGTCGTTGCTCAAAAAAAAATTACTCCTCTCTGTGTCGTTGATGGAAGTATATCATAAAAATTCTTTAACGTCGAAAGTTTTTTCGGTGTCTTGTTCAAGATTGGTGCAAGCATTAGAATATCGCGGGGTGATAAACATGTTGAAAGATTTTCAACCGCCGCACGTGTACAAGCTGGAAGGTCAGCAAATGTACTTCGACGCGGTGCGGAAAAAATATGTGCCTGTCACGGAGCGCGAAACGGTGCGTCAACGCGTGGTGCAATTCTTGATTCAAGAGTTGGGCGTGCCGCAAAAGATGATACGCCTTGGGGAAAAATTATCGAATTATGGTTTGCCGTTTCGACACAGAGCGGACATAGTCATCGAGCGATACGACCGCGAGGAAGGCGTCAATCGCCCCGTGGCGGTGGTGGAGTGCAAGGCATTGGAGCGGACTTTGGACGAGGCGGCTTACAATGAGGCGTTCGACTACGCGGAGAAATTGGGTTGTTCATACTGCTTGCTTACGAACGTGGAGGAGGCGCATTGGTTTTACCTGGACGCGGACAGCTACGTTGAGCTTGAGTCGGTGCCAACGTATCGGGAGATGATAAGCCATTAAACGACATAAAAGGAGCCGTCACGGATGACGGCTCCGACACCGCCGCATTTGCGTGATGCAAATACCGGCGGTGCAAGCCACGCTTCGGGTTACGCGGACGCTTCGGCAGTCGTTAGTTGGACGCCCCCGCGAGGTGTCCTTTTCTTTGCAACTTTCTTTTGGACAAGCAAAAGAAAGTTGATCCTAAACATGGATTCTTTGAAACCTTTCTTGCGCGGGAAGAAAGGCTTAAAGCACGTCGGCAAAGTGCGGGCGGAGCTTTTTGAAACACCACGCGCCGATAAACATAACCAACGCCGTGAAAGCCCAGAAATACGCCGTAAGGCACGGGTGCTCCCAAAACCACTCGTCGTATATGAAACTCTGTCGATAGCCCTCGACCAAGTAATACGCGGGATTGAGCTTCAAAAAGAATTGAAACTGTTCGGGCACCATTTGCAGGTTCCAGAAAATAGGCGTCCCCCAAAAGCCGAATTGCAGAATCATCGCCACGAATTGCCCGATGTCGCGCAGAAAGACCGTCAGCGACGCGGTCAGCCAACTAAGCCCCAGCGACAGACAAATCATCGCAAATAAGTAGTAAATTATCTGCAGGTTGTAAATCGTGACGGGATAGCCGTAAATCGCGAACATGGCGAACAACACCGCTACAAAGAACACGTGCACCACCAACGCCGACATGATTTTTACTATCGGCAACAGCTCGACGCGGAAAACAATTTTCTTGACCAGGAACGAACTTTCGATAACGGAATTCGTCGCGCTCAAAATGCTGTCGCTCAGGAAAAACCACGGGAACATTCCGCACACCAGCCACAGGATAAACGGGAAGTTGTTCACGGGCACCGCCTTGAAGCCGACTTGGAAGACGAACCAGAAAATTAAAACCGTCACGGTCGGCTGAATGAACGCCCAGAGAATCCCCAGGTACGAGCCGAGGTAACGTTGGCGGAAGTCGCGGCGCGTCATTTGCCACAAAAGTTTTCGGTTGGCAACGATGTCGCCGATTAAGCCGCGCAGGCTTTTGCAAATATTCATCATGGCGTGTAATATATCAAGGACGCGAAAAATTTTCAACACCAACGGGGGCTGAAACGATGCAATTCATAGACAGAGGCAAAATCTTCGTGCGGGCGGGCGACGGCGGCTCCGGCAAATCCTCCTTCCGCCGCGAGAAATTCGTACCCAAGGGCGGACCCGACGGCGGCGACGGCGGCAAAGGCGGCGACGTTGTCCTCGAAGTCGACGCGAACGTCAACACGCTCCTAAATTTCCGCTACAATCGCAAGTTCACGGCGGGCAACGGCGGCTCAGGTGACGTTAAAAAGCAATTCGGGCGCGGCGCGGACGATTGCGTTATCAAAGTGCCGCAAGGTACCCTCGTTAAGGACGCCGCAACCGGCGAAGTACTTGCCGACTTGACCGAGCTTGGGCAGCGTGCGATTGTAGCAAAGGGCGGGCGCGGCGGCAGAGGCAATGCCAAATTTAAATCCGCGTCGCGGCGTGCGCCTACCTTTGCCGAATTCGGCGAACCCGGCGAAAGTCGCGAACTTCTATTGGAGCTGAAACTCCTCGCGGACGTCGGGCTTGTAGGTTATCCCTCCGTCGGCAAGTCCAGCTTGATAGCCGCCGTCAGCTCCGCCCGACCCGAAATCGCCGATTATCACTTCACGACCCTGGTGCCCGTCCTCGGCGTGGTCAGCCTCGGCTACGAAAATTCCTTCGTCATGGCGGATATTCCCGGTCTTATCGAAGGCGCGGCGGACGGCGTCGGCTTGGGTCACGACTTCCTCCGTCATATCGAACGCACAAAGCTTATCCTCCACCTCGTGGACGCGGCGGCTGTCGACGGGCGCAACCCCGTTGACGACTTCCAAAAAATCAACGTCGAACTTAAACGCTACAGCGAAAAGCTCGCCGCTCGCCCGCAAATTCTCGTTGCCAATAAAATCGACCTCCCGCAAGCTGAAGAAAACCTTCCCGCCCTTGAACGTCTCGCGGAGCAGGAAGGTATCAAATTCTTTGCCGTATCCGCCGCCACGCATACCAACCTCGACGCGCTGATTCATTACGTCGGCAAGCGGCTGGAGGAGATTGTCCCCGACGTTGAACCCGTCGACGCCGTGAAGGTTTTCGACGTGGATAAGGACGACGACCCCGTCATAATCGAACGCAACGACGCAGCGGAGTTTATCGTCCGCAACAGGAACCTGGAGAAAATCGTTGCCATGACCAACTTCGACAACTCGGAGGGCTTGCGCCGTTTCCAATTTATTTGGCGCATGAAAAATCTGGACGCCCTGTTGAAGGCTCGCGGCATTAAGGAGGGCACCACCGTACATATCGGCGGGCTGGAATTTGAGTGGCATGAGTAAGCTTTAATTGATTTTGTCGGTAATATCTAATGAAGTTTTAAGTTTCACGAGCATTCCAAACACTTGCACCAATCGACGTAAAACGCTAAAATATCCTCGCATATGCCTTTAAGTTTAATGGGCATGTCCGTTTTTTCGATAGCTATTACAAGGGGGTGGTGCCTATGCTCGACGAATCCCCATGACTCCCGCGTTTTTTTTCGCAGAGCCGACCTGCGCCGCACGGGCAGGGCACAGGCTCAAACAAGTCCTATTAAGTAAAGGAGACGAGTTTCTATGGATGGAAAGTTTATTTTCTACCCAAGCGATTCCCCGCCAAAAAGCTCGGACGGCGGGACAGGAAAGGAGGTGATTAACATTAACGATTTCCAATTTGACCTGCAACGCTTTGCTCTTTCGACGGCGCAAGTAACGGCAGACACTGACGGTTCTGTTTTTTCTTGCGTAAAAGACAGCACGACTTACTATGGCGCGGCGGCAGACTTCACGACGGCAAGTTTGAGTGGGGCAACCAATATAACAGTGCTGAAAAATTTCTCGATTACTGCGGGCGTAAAGATTTCTTCCAATTGCGAGCTCCACTTCACTAAATCAACCGGTACAAAGTTGACTTACACGGGCACGGACTCTGCAATAAAGGTCACCGGCGGCACGCTGACGATAAGCAACGAAACAACATCCGCAGTAACAGGAACCATCGAATCCACCGGCACGGGCGCAACCTGTATCGAAGTTGCGAGCGGCGGATCGTTAAATATGGTTAGAGGCTATGTCTACAACAAGGGTGCCAACAGCTACGGTATCAAAAACAATGGCACGGTGACTTTAGGCTCTGAAGATGGAAGTGCAAATCCTACCGTCGGGAGCACAGGCACAAACGGCGTCGGTCTCTTGCAAGAATCGGGCACTTTGAACTTAAATTACGCCACGATTCAAGGTAAAGATGTAGGTGCTCGAATTCAAAGCGGTACTTACACCCAAAAGGGCGGCACAGTAAAAAATACTACAGCAGGGAACACCGCTCTTGAAATTAACGGCGGGGGTGTCACTGCCACAATCGGTAAGGAAATAAAAACCTCCTACATCGGCAACAGCATCAGCTCAACGATCTCCGCCAACGCCATAAAAATTACCAACGACACTACCGCTACCACTGAAAAGGCGGCAAGTACCCTTACAATTAACTACGCTCACATTTACAGCAGCGCAACAAGTAACGCCGTCAATAACGAAGACGCCGATGCGACAGTCAAAATCGTCAGCGGTAATTTCACCGGCGACGGAAAAATTACAGGTTCCAACATTACTTCCGACGGAACAACCCTCTACTCGGCAAGTATCAACAACATCACCAGAGTTTTCGCAAGCCAAGCGGAGCTTGATGCGGCTATCGCTGATAGCGTTGTTTATGCAAAAGTCACCGTCGGCACCAGCGACGACATGAAGACGTACTACTACACGAACCTGAACACGGCAAGCGACTACGCAATAGCCAATGGCGGCACGATTACTTTTACCGATACAGGCAAAGCGGCAGCCCAGTGCTCCATTGCACTTGGCAAAAATACATACTACTACAGCAGCCTCTCTTCTGCAAAGTCTGCTCTCAACTACGGTCAAAATGGCGGCGGCACAATCAAAATCGAGAACGATATAACATCTGCCAATGAAGTTTTCAATTTGACTCTTGCGGCAGAAGGTGCAATGGGAACCATCACCCTCGATTTGAACGGGCACACCCTTGAAAGAACCGGCAACGGTAACGTTATAAGTCTTGGCACCGGCTATGCAAACCGTTTGGGCGTCTGCACACTCAACATAATCAACACCTCCACGACTGAAGGCAAGATTATTAACTCAAACACAACGACCGGCTCTTCTTCGCAGGGCAACGGCATTACGGTTTGGCACGACCAAATACTCTACGTCGGCACTGCAAGCGACGGTACAGAATCCAAAGGCAAAATCACAATTTCTTCCGCAGGTAATCAGACTGCCATAAGCGGCAACGGCTCTGTGGGAACTGCGGGCACGACGCAAACCAACGGTCAAAATACCCAAATCACTATCACGGGCGACGTTGAACTTACAGGTAGCACGGGCATTTATCATCCGCAAGTCGGCGGCAAGCTCACCATTAAAGCCGATGGCGATAAAGCACCCACTATCACCGGCAGAAGCGGTGCAGGTATCGAAATCCGCGCAGGTGAACTGAACGTCGAAGCTGGCACGATAAAATCCAATGCCGAAACATACTCCTACACTGCCAACGGCAACGGTTCCACGACCACAGGCGCGGGCATTGCGGTCGCCCAGCACACCACCAAACAAGCAATCAACGTAACTATCGGCAGCGAAAGTTCAACCGATAGTAGTCAACCGACAATCAGCGGTGCGGTCGCACTCTCGGTGGCGAATCCGCAAAACAATACCGACGAAGCCAAAATTCCGACAGTCACCATAAAAAGCGGCACGTTTACCGGTACGGACAGTGCTATTTCTGCCAACAACAGCGACACCCGCGTCAAGGTAGACATCGAAGGCGGCAAATTCTACGGCAAGCTCGACCAGACCTCGAAATCCACCAGCTTGAATTACGACACAGGCGGCGGCTACATCATCTCAGAAAATGCTCTGTTCACCAGCGACCAATTCCCCAATGGCTACACTGCCATAGAAACTTCCACGACAGGTACGGATGGCGAAATTCTGTACAAGGTCAGCTTAAGCGGTTCAGTGGAGCTCATCAACGAATACGGACAAATCGTAGGTACTGATGTTTACAACTCAATCGGTGAAGCAATTACTGCCCTTAGCAGTAATAGCAATGCCAAAGGTATAAGGTTACTCCAAGATATTACCGTCACAAGCACAATCACCATAGACAAAAGCTTGATACTGGACTTGGGCGGTTACAATATCAATGTTAACTTAATGAATGCGGCAACAGCATTCAACGTAACCACTAACGACAGCAACAGCACGGATAACCTGGTGACGTTGACACTCAAAAACACCGGAGCCGGGGATAGCGGTACCAACGCCGCGATAACTTCAAGCTACACGTCAAGCGGTATGATTAACGTCGGCGCAAACGCTAAACTCGTGCTGGAAGGCGGCACTATCAAAAACACCAACACAAGTTCCATAGCTGTTTCCTCGGCGGGCACGGTCGAAATGACGGGCGGCACGCTCAGTAGCGGCGGCACGGCACTCAACCTCACGGGCGGCACGGCGTCTATCAGCGACGATTCGACAATTACCTCGTCGAACGGAGCAGGCATTGCGGTTGCCGACGCTGTCACCAGCCTCGACATTGCAACAGGCACAAACGGTTCTCCGTCAATCAACGGTTCTACCTATGCGATCGCAATGGGCACGACGACCAACGCTTCCGATTCGGCTCCTACCGTCAACGTCAAAGGCGGCTCGCTCACGGGTGGCACCACGGGTATTCAAGCCAACAGCGGTACCCTCAACGTCACGGGCGGCACTATCACGGGCACCGGCAGTTACGGTATCAACAAAACCTCCACGTCTGCCAAGATTAGCATTTCGGAAACCGACGGCGACGTCAATATAGCGGGTACCAGTGGTACGGGTGCTCCTTTGGCGGCACTTACAAGCGATACCCTCCCGTTTGGTTTCAGCAGTGTTGCCGGCATCTCATTCAACGGAACCGAGTTGGGTACGAAGTACCTCAAAGCAACGAACTCAGGCGGTATCGACTCCTACAATGTCGCGGATGCCACACTGGCGCAGGACGTAGCGGGCAACGTCAACGAAAACACAACGTGGACTTACACCTACGGCGGCTCAACGGGCTACGCAACAACCATCAATTTTGTGGGTAACCTCTTCACAGCCGGGTCAACTTCCCACGTCTCAATCGGTGTCGCCAACGTGTCTGAAAGTGGCAAGTACATCATTACCATTCAAGACGACAACGCTTCGAATTCGAGCGCGACGAACGATTTGGGCTTTAACAGCTCGGATAATAATGCGTTCATCAAAGTTAGCGGTGAAGGTGCAAGCAACTATTCCATAGACATGGGTTATTACTTGACGGGCGCGAAAGGCTATACCTCAAGTAATTCGCTCACTGAAAACACCGACGGCAATAAGGTTTGGCACGCGGCGGGCGCAGAGACGGCAGGTTTCTCGGTCGCCGACAACGCATTGTATTATCGCGCTCAAGCCGCAAATGTAGTAACGTTCACCGGCAGCCTCTCGTTCACCGATTTAAGTACTGCCGCCAATGCTATCCAAATGGGTTCGGACAGCAACGTTATAATTCAACAGAGTGCTTTCTCGTCCGCGCAAACAGCTGATGCCTTCCTTAGCGCAGCCGGTTACAACATTGACATCAGCACTTGGACATCAGGCAAAGCGACAGGCTACAGCGGCATAGCCAAGATTACGGACAAGACTTACACAGGCATAGGCGCGACAAATGCAGGTTACGAGACGGATAACGGCAAGCTGTATTATCGTGCTAAGGCAGAACAATTCACATTCGGCGGCAACCTTAAACTCGATGACGACGCCGCGCAGTATGTCACTGTCACTGCCGACTCTGACGGCAAAAAGATAGTTACGCTCGGTTATTCTGCTTTCGACGACAATCTCGGAAGCGGCTCAATAACAGGCAACGATTCTCTTACCGTCACGAATGCCAATTACTCTTTGTCACTCGGCGACCTTACTAAAGCCGGCACCTACAGCGATACGGCACGTTTTGCCGGCACGAACAACAAGACGTATTACACCGAGGGCGCGGAGACTGCGGGCTTCTCGATGGTCGATAATGCCTTGGTTTGGAGAGACGCCGCTCAATCGTTCACCTATACGGGTTCCATGTCCTTCGACGAAGACGCCGCCTCTTACATCAGTATTAACAGCAGTACAATCAACATTGGCGGTTCGGCTTTCGATGACAATCTTAAGAGCGGTGCAATAACTGACGGCGCGACCCTTTCCATTGAGTCGAGCGGATACAGTATTGCATTCGGCGACGGTTTAAGTGCGGCGCAAGGCTATTCCTCTGCGGCAAGATTCAGCCTCAACGACAGCGACAGCGAAAACAAGGCAACGTACATGTTCGCGGGCGCGTCGGTTGCGGGCTTCGAGCTGGGCAGTGACAGCATTACGCTGACTTATCGCGCCAAATACGACACAATCGGCTTCGGCGGCAGTATCGCCTTTATCGACGGCTTAGCCGACGCAACCAAATTCACCGTCGACTCTTCCGCCAAGACTATCAAAATCGCCAAAGATGCCCTCTCCTCTGTCCAGTCGGAAGGCTATATGCTCACCGCGACGGGCGACTACTCGATTCTTGCCATAGGCTTAACGAAGGCGGGAACCTATGTAGATCAAGATACGATAACCGGTACAGGTACCACTCGTACATATCAAAGTAAAGGTGCTAATCAAAACGGTTATGATTCGGTTGCTGGCGGCTCACTGATTTATCACGAAAAATCAGCGAACAAATTCCAGTTCTCGGGCAATATGACGTATGCTTCTGGTTTTTCCGCCGGCAACGTTTCCGTCATCGGGTCTGGTGACAGTGCGACGGTTATGTTCCTCGACGGTGCGCTTTCTACTGCCCAAAGCGACGGTGCCACTCTCCGAATTACTTCTTTATACGCCACCAAAACTTACTCGCTGAGCTACGGTAATTTGCAACAAGCGAGCGGCATTAAGGAAGAAAACACCTTTGATTTAAGCAACAAAACTTATACTTCGCAGGGTGCGTCGACGACAGGCTATTCTATCAACGATAGCGTGATGACCTACTACGGGAAGCAGTCCGATACTTTCACGTTCGGCGGCGGCATTTCCTTTGCTAGCTCCGGCGGCTCACTCACAGGCACCGGCATAAAAAGTTACTTTGAAATATCGGGATACAGCGTATATTTGATGCCGGGGGCTTTATCTACCGTACAAAACAACGGAGCCTCCCTCTATATCCAAGGCAGCACCAGTTACAAGATAAACACCTCACAGCTGGGTGACGCTATCGTCAATGAAGAAGCAGCCACGTTCGATTATCAGACAAAGACTTACACGGAAAGCGGTATCCATAAAGCGGGCTATAAGGTTACAGATACAACCAACGGCTGGCTTGAGTACAACACCGTTGTGGCGGGCAGTTTCTCGTTCGGCGGCAATGTCAACTTCATGAATACTGCCACCTCGGCGGCTTTCAATGTTGCTTCGGAATCTGTTAACGGTTACAAGACGGTCACGATAACGGACAGCAGTGCCCTTGACGTGACTAATTTACAGGAAGGCGATACGCTCAGCATTGTCGGTGCAGGATTCTCGCTTGCTCAAGTCAACGGCTTGTCGAATATTGGGACGGTTTACGCCAATGCTTCTTTCTCCGCTACAGATTTGACTTACCACGGCAAAGGCGCAAGCAATGCCGGCTTCGAATCAAGCGGCGGCACGCTGACTTATCACGAAAAATCAGCGGGCTTCTCGTTCGTCGGCAACATGAGCTTTGCAGCTTTGTCCGACGAATCTTTGGGGAGCTACTTCACCATCGACGCCAAAAATAACGTCTTAATAGGCGCGTCGGCTCTTCTTGCTACGCAGAATGCAAACGCGTCCCTTGCACTTTCGACCGCAGATGCCGCAAACTACACGCTTGCTATAGGTTATCTCACGCAACAAGCCGGCTATTCCTCTAAAGCACAGTTCGACGGCACCACCTACACTGGCGAAGGTGCAAAGACGGCGGGCTACGAGATTGTTGACTCCACGCTGTACTACCGCGCCTTAGCAGAGGATGTATTCTCGTTCACCGGCGGCACAAACGGTAAAATTAACTTTAACAGCGAAGTCAGTGCGGGCGTCTTCAGCATAGCGAAAGGTAGTGCCAGCAACAGCTACATCGTTACCATTACCGATTCGTCGGCTCTCGCGACTAATCAGACCAACTTGGCGCAACTTTCCATAACTAAAGGTGACGGCATTACCAAGAATTACTCGCTGTCCCTCGGCACCGCATTAACGGCGGTACAAGGCTACAGCACCGCAATCAGGTTCGACATAAGCAACCGTAAGTATACGGGCGCAGGCGCGGAAACTGCAGGTTATTCGGCGGCGGACGGCAAGTTGACTTACTACGCCGAAGCAACCGATAAGTTCACGTTCGGCGGCAGCATTGCCTTTGCAGCGGGCGCGAGCACTGCTCCGACGGCCGCCTTTGCTATCGAGAACAATGTAATAACCATCCGCAATTCAGCTCTCTCCGAGATTCAGAAAGGCGGCGCAAGCCTCTACATCAAGGACAACACAAAGAACTATACTTTAGCACTCGATAACACAGGAAACACTGCTGTCGACACGGAGCGGGAAACTCTTAACCTGTGGATGCTTGATAACAAAAAGGCTTCGTACAGAATCGGCGGTTCGGGTGCTTATTACAGTTTGAACGATGCCAAGACTTCCGTCACTTACAATGCGTCTGTTGCGGGCGCAAGTTCGGTTATCCTTGCCGGTATAAGCAACATTAACGGCTGGGATTCCGTTGTAGCCGGCAACACCATCAGCTTGGACGCTGGCAATTTCAGCACAAGCGGCGTAACGGTTGAGCTGAACAATCCCAATTACACGTTCAGCTTGACGGGGGCGTTTACCGCCGGCATGAGCTTTACGGGCATGAGCCTTGGCGACACGATAACCAACGCGGGCTCCAATCTTGCCATTTACGGCATGAGCGGCGCGGACAGCATTACCAATACAGGCTCCTACGTTTCGATTAACGGTGCGGAAGACAACGACACCATAACCAGTACCGGCGGCTCTCACATCTCAATCGACGCGGGCGCAGGCTCCAATGCCATAGCCTTTACCGGCAACTACGCGACAATAAGCGCGGGCGCAGACAATGACACCTTCAGCTTGAACGGCGATTCTATCAGCATTAACGCGGGCAGCGGTGTCAACACTATCAGCTTGAGCGGTATCTACGCGACAATCCTCGCGGGCAACGGCAACGACGTTATCAACTTCGGCGGCTCCTATGCCACGATTAACGCGGGCACAGGCTCCAATACCATTAACTTCACGTCTCTTGGCGAAAGCGTCACTGTCAACGTAACCGACGGCTCCGACCTCATCAGCTTGGCGAGCGGCTTGACGGG
>ERZ842401.4023-NODE-4023-length-17553-cov-8.479083_pt1 | contig 17553 bp, 16 predicted proteins | sample MGYA00521270_ERZ842401 | MGnify/ENA primary metagenome ERZ842401 (study PRJEB31892, sample SAMEA3878208) | bioreactor metagenome | biome: Moose rumen | place: Sweden | collected 2011-10 | study: EMG produced TPA metagenomics assembly of the PRJEB12797 data set...
AAGCCCCTATGCTACGCCTGATAGAAGGCTTGTTTCAGATGTGCGAAGTTTGAGTGATTAATTTAAAGACAAATAGCCCTGTGTTGAATGCGAATGATTATAAGTATCCGGAAAATATAAAAGGATATGGACGATGCTCAGCCCAGGCTGTCGCTATAAAAGAAACGGTAGAAGCAAATATGCCCAAAACGGATAAACGGTCATATGCACCTGCAATGCAAAATAGAATTCCCATAAATGTTGATTGTACATGTGTGCCAATTTTAAATCAAGTGTGGCAAGACTGTGCTGAGCACTATACAATCGAAGGAGCGCCTGTTTTATTAGAAAAGAGTAAGTTAGTATGTGCACGAGGAGGGATAATTAAATTTGACTTAAGTGTAAAATCGGCAAATACAAAAGAAAGGATGGAGGGTGAAAAAGCAACATTTGACCCATTAAATAAGAAACTAAAGAGTGCAGGTAATGTATTAGAAGATAATATGCCTAGTAAGGTAGAGTATGATTTAAAAATTGGTGACAATGGACGATTATATGGAAAATGGGAAAATAATCTTGCAAAGAAAAAAGAACGCAATGTAGATATTTGCAAGTTGCAAGTTGATAAGGAAAATACAGTTGCTAATGAATCCGTGCTGGAATTTGGGGCAGAATATGATGAAGCAAAAATTTCAGCTGGGGAGAAAGTGACAAATGGGAAGAATACAGAAAGCAGTCCCAAAACAAGTAAGGTGTCGAGAGAACGGTATGTCAAAGTTGAGCATCCAGAAATAGGAAGTACAGAAATAAAACAAGACGTTAGAAATAAAAAAATAACTTTAGAAAATAAAATTGATGCTGCTAGTAAGAAAGCTGCAAAAGAATTAATTGATAGGTTGAATGGAAAGGATGAAAGTTAATAATGAAAGGGATTAAAATTATTTTTGTGGTAGTATTTCTAGTTATAGCTGCAATGCTGGCGGGATGTTCGTTTGTAAATGACTATAGTGAATCAGCAGAACGTAGTAGGGAGTTAGATTTTAGTAATAAAAAATCTGAGTGGGAAAATTGTATTGAAAAAGGTATTTTAAACTGGCAGATAGTAGAAATGCCTAGAAATGGAAATAAGAGATTAAATATGAAATTGCCGTTTGAGTTTGATGATTGTCGTAAGTATGATGATTTACCAGATATAAAGAATTTGGAGTCGTATATTCATAAAGAAAATAAGAGTTTGATTATGATTAATCATGGTGTGATAGTTAAGCCAAACAAAAAGGTGCGATTTGATATGGATACTTTCTGTGACTTGGTGGATGATGTAAAGGAAAAAGAGTTGATTAAAAGTGAAAATAAGAATATTAATGGGAAAAATGTTACATATATACTTTGTAAAGGAAAGACTAAAAAAGATAACAATGAATGTACAATGGAGTTTGTTGGAGTTCAGGTTGATAATGACTATTGGATGATTTCATATTATTATTATTCAGAAGATGAATTAATGGCAGAAGTCGCTAGACGTTCGATAGAATCGATAAGAATAAAATAAATATATGATTTAAAAACTTGAAATAAAGGGAGAAATACATGCCTACTCTTAAGATTGCTTCGAGTGGCTCATTGAGTTTTATTGTAAATGAGACTAAGCTGGTTTTGGATGGGGATAATGGCAGTGTAACTATTCAAGCGCAGATTGTAAACCAAGAGGGATATGCGCATAAGATGTATGATAATAAAGAGATAATGACATCCGAGGAAATACAGAAAGAAAAGACAAAAGCGGATTTAAAAGCAATGGCTAGAGCAGCTTTTTTTATAGGCTCATTTATCCCCTGCCCGCCATTACAGATAGCTTGTGTTGCGGGATCAGTAGCAATGGATGTGTGGGATTTAAAAGAACATACGCAGCAGGCTGAATATGGTTATTCCTTAGTGGATGTGGGGATGATAGCAGTGGATGCATTTGCCGCGACACGGGTATTAAAAGCTGTACGTACTATGGGAAGACTAGAAAAAGCTGTGGAAGCTGCAAATGATGTAAACCAATTAAAATGCCTAGATAAATTAAATCCGAATAATATCAAAGGGTCTATAATGAACAACTTCAGTGGATTCGTAAAAAATTCCGCAGCGGTATCTAAAGGAAAAAATGAAATAAGAGGTGCATTACAAAGCGGAGAAGCTCTGGCAAAAACTTTTGCGCAGAATCATCCGCGGTTATTTGAGCAATTTAGGAAGGGACGAGAGTGTGTAAGAAATTTTCCAGATAATTCTTCTGTAGGTAAACTTTTGATGAACGAAAAGCGAGAAATGATACAAAACGTAAAATATTCTACGGTAACTGCAGCTAGAACAGTGAATGAGATAGTTAAATCAAGGACTGGAAGGGCTGTAGAGATAGGTACAGGAGGAGTGAAGGTATATATGGATCATGATGAGGCAAATAGAAAAGAGATTGAGAAAAAAATTGAAGCGATGGTGGATAATAAATAGAAGATAATAAGAGAATGATGAAAAGAAAATGCTTAATACTATAAAAGATTTTTATAAACAAAGATATTTACGGCTTGAAGATGATTTATTGATAAATATCAGCAATTATTGTATAGAAAATCAAGATAGCCTGAAAGATGATTTTATTGGATTTGTGCAAGATGAAGTAGAGTTGATGAAAAATAGAAATGTTATTGTATCGAGAATTCACTTTTCGATATTGTATACATCCTTTTTGTCTGATGAAACAGGGATACAGTTATATTTTTTTGATGAACATGGTGAAAAAAAAGAAGGAAAACTTTGGGAGTGCCTTTGGTTACAAGAATTGTGGAGATATTTTATTCAGGAAGTAACTGATGAACAATATTATATACGTTCGCGTATACGTTCTACCATGATTAAACATTATTATACTGGCTCTATACGTAAAATTTTATTTTTGTTGGGAGAATATATAAGAATATGGTTAGAACTTGAAATCAGAACGATAATGTTAAAAGTGTTCACTACAGATGAATTATTTATTACCTGTGGTGAAGGTGATGTAGCAGAAGAACTGCTTTTGTGGTTGCGTCCTCCTTTGAATATTATTGATTATATAGGGCAAAAGAATTTGCCTGAAAACATTTTTGATTATCGATATTATAGTGGGGGGAGATATCGATGCTCTAAATTTGATAGTATGAAGATGCAAAATAGTCAATTCGTAGATTGCTTGTTTGAGCCATGGAAGTTTATCAATGTAGATTTTCGTGGAGCGATATTCAAAAATTGCCGATTTAATTTAGTGGAATTTTTACAGATAAACTTATCTGGTGCATGCTTTGAAAAATGTACATTTAATAAATGTCATTTTATGGATATAACTGGTGGAATCATTATTTCAGATAAACGTTTTGATTATCCAATGCTTTTTTCGGAATGTTGTTTTTGTAATGTGACTTTTGTAGGATGCGATTTAGATGATACTAATGTTGTAAATTGCGTATTTGAGCAGGTGACGTTGTTGGATTGTAATGTGGAAAATATTACTGTTTGACTGTAAGAGGGAGTGGCTTTTATAATGGATAACATACTGATTTACAATAATGATTATGAATTTTTATTTCATGAATACAAATATCATTTTATTGAAAGAAAATTCTACGAAGGGAAATTTTCAATGCGAATACCGAAATCTTTTGTATTAATGCCAGAATCAGTAAAAAGAATTTATCAACCGGGAAGTCAGCCAGAGCAGTTATTGTTAACAGATGATTCCAGTCAGTTTTCTATTAGTTTATTGAAGACGAGTGATACCCTAAATAAAAAGATCATGGAAAAACAACTAAATATCTGTAAAACCATATTACCCAGGATGGCATCAGGTGTTCATATATATGAAGCAGATATAATAAAGGGGGATTTTCAGTCATTGGCTTATTTTGAATATACTAGTGATGGAATGTTGGAACGAATGTACAACTGCATGTTTCTGACAGGCATGAATGGACATATGGTATGGGGAACAATTTCTTTTTCTTATAATAATCAAAGTTTGAAATCATTGGCGAAAAAAATATCGTGTTCGTGTCATGATATAACTAATATGAGGTATAAAAATGTTAAATAAATTTTTTGCAATAATATTCTTAATTACATTTATCATCTTACCGTATTTTGTAGTTCCGGAGTGCCCTAGCTTGTGGAATGCAAATAATATGCATATAAGTACAAATAAAAGGGCATACTTTTGCACACCTGTTAGTGTGAAAGAGCCGAAAGAGTATGAAGGTACACGGTGTATTTATCAAGCAAAATGTGATAGGTTTTTTTTAGATATGCGTAGATATGCTTGCGCAACAGAAAAACTAGCAACTGACTATTTGCAAAGAAATGCTGAAAAGATGACAGAGGATAATTTATCGAACTTTTTTTACCTAGAGGATATCAAACAATTGAAAAAAAAAGAATTAAGCGTGAATGGAATTGATATGTATATGAGAAGTTTCTCAGCAAAAAAAAATGGGACAAGTTATGAAGTTGAGATTGTTAATATGTGTATGGTAGATGAGGTGTGGATGTTCACATTTATATATCTTCCTGATGATTATAAAGCGAAAGAGCATGTAAAGGCAGTTGTCGATAGTATTCAGATAAAAGAAGAACATGATTAACTTAATTAAATAGTGTTTGCTAAGGGAGAGAATATGGAAGGAATAACATTAAGCAATCTTCATATCGAAGGTATTATGTCAGGTAGGGTAATAGATTTTTTTTTGGAAACTCATGCGGGGCAACATGGGCGTGCTAGAATATCATTTGAGATTAGCGATGATTTAAAAATAGACAATCTGCTAAATTATCAGCAACGTGAAGTGAAAATATATGCTGAATCGAATTGCATTTTTGTGGGGGTGATTACAAAAGCTTATTTCAGAGGGATTAATAAACGAAATCTTGTTATGTTTGAAGTTGCTTCTGCATCGGTGAAGATGGATATAAAAAGAAAGAATCGTACTTTTCAAGCTGTAGATAAAACTTTAAGAGATATAGCTTGTAAGATTGCAAAAGATTATAGTGCAGAAATTATGATTGCAGAAAATATAGCAATATCAAGAATGTTATATCAGCACAATGAGACGGATTGGGAATTCTTAAAGAGAGTTTGTGACAGCTTGGGTATTATGATATTTTGTGATAATAGTTCAGAAAATATTCGTATAAGCTTAGGATGTTTTCCATTAAAATACTATAAATATAATTCGGCTGATTTAATGCATGGTTGTTGTGTATCATATATGGACATACGACGTCGTCAAGAAAACACAAGACCATACTCATATATAGAAGAGTTTGAAGATGTAAAAATAATGACATATGATTTGTTGCCAAGTGCAGGATACGGTGTGATGTTGCAGCATCGTGAGCAGATGGTATTTGCTAGTAAGATTATTATAAAGGGGGATGCTCTAGAAAATGAGCTGATTATTCGACATAAAGAAGGACTGTGTCCCACGGTAGCGATTCAAAAGAAAAAATGGAACCATCCTTGCTATATACGTGGGAAAGTAATTGAGGTACAGGGGCAGCGTATAAAGGTTAAGTTTGATTGCGATTTATACCAGCGAAAAGAAGATGCTCGTTGGATTCCCTATGAAAATACAGTTAATAATTATATGTACTCCATGCCGGATATAGGTGATAATGTGTATGTTTACTTTGAAGAATGTGGTGAGTTGTTTGCTTTAGGTAGTCATAGAGATACATTGGGGAATAATCCGGACTATCATACACCAGAAAATAGAAATTTAACTTCGGAAAATAGTATGATACAGTTTCAACCGGAGTGTACCGTATGTGTAGCTGGGCGAGATGGATATGATTCCTCGCATATAATAGAAGATGAACAGTATGGAATTGAGATTAAATCATCAGAAAATATCGTTGTGAAAAGTGAGCAAAATATTTGTCTTGATGCAAAAGCTGGAAATGTCGCTGATAATGCATATAAATTAATGGCTGGATTTAATAAAGGTTACTTGAACTATTTACATAATGGTGGAAGTCCTTTGCAACGTACTTATTTAATAACATCTTGTGGTATGATGGGGAAAGATGCTACATGGCTATATAGCCAAAGTCCTTTATTTGAGGAACCTGTTAAATCTAAAACTGTATGTTCACTAGAATCATCAAAATAAAACTTTTATAATCGCAGAGATTTAGAGAGGATAAATTATCAATAAAAATTAGGAGGAAAAACTTTGGATAATACGCAGAAATTTCCCATGTTTGAGAACTTGCATATTCTACGGGCATCTATGTTATGCAGCGTGCGGGATCGGGCTTTTGCCGGCCTGCCGCTGCTTTTTGAGGAATATAGCGATGGTATTATCAGCGGGTGCCGCTTATCTACGACAAAATCTACTGTTACTTTGAATCCGGGGCTGGTTAAGCATGGCGGCTATTTGTTTTATATTGAGCAATCAATGACCGTTCCCTATGAGCCTACAGAGGAATATTGTGCATTGCGTTTGCGTTTTGGTGATGCCGTGAAAGATGATAAAAAAGGGGTTATTACTCGTCAGGTATCGCTTTTTCGGACAGCAGACATGGAACCTATGACAGATGAAATGGAACTCTGCCGGTTTAAGCTCAAACGCGGCTCTATCCTGCGTGTCAATTATACGGATTTCTTTGACCGGACAACGGAGTTTGACACGGTGAATAACATCTATGCGCCGTATGCGGCAGTGGGGCAAAGTACCTTGTCACCGGACATTACGAAGGCTTTTGCCAATGAGGTCAAAAATTATACGCTGACAGAACTGGACAGGCAGTTTTGTCTGTCTGCTTTGAATGGCCAGCCGCTTTCCGTAGAGACGATTGGTTTTTATATCAGCCAGCGGCTGCAGCAGGAGGAACAGGAATGGGATAATGCCAGCCTGTTTGACGGGCTTACTCGTGTATTGGATGAGATTCGTCCGGCAGGCCTGCGACAGTGCCGCCGTGAGCGCAGACGGCGCAGGGAAGTATTTGTGGACTAGGGAGAATGATGATGGGCATTTTTACAGATGAGTTTGATTTGGCCGGTTATGTAGAGCAGCAGGCCATGGAAATCAAAGGCTTGGAGAATAGGGAGCTTTTTCGGAATATTATCGGCGATATGTTTACCCAGCTTTATCAGCATATGTATGCAGAGTATCATGGGCTGGAACAGCGGATGCTGGCAGAGGCAGCAGTTCCTGCCGAAATGCCGGATATCATGACCGGGCTTTGCTGCCGCAGGGATTATGACCTGACGGATAAAGAACTATTCCCCATGAATCCGTCAGACTTGAAGAAAAAGGAGATTCCTGTGGCAGATGTTTTGGGGCATTTGCAGCAGGGCGAGAGCTATGACCTGTTTCCTGTCTTTTTTGCCGGAGAAACATCCCAGCTGCAAAAATTGTTGCAGGAACGGCGCAAGTTTTCGGGTACAGTGAAGAGTGCCTACAACGAGGTGTCAGCAACCTTTGAACTGCGTCCCTGCCGCTGTTATTTGCAGCAGATGGAAGCTCTCTATGAGGTATCTGGCCGGAATGCACTTCCCTGGCGCAGTATTTTGTCGCCCTATCTGCATAAATTTGCCGAGGTATGGATTACTTCGCTTGAAGGCTGGGAAGATGACCAGCCCATTGAGCGTGTAATCATTGACTATGCGGAATTTCGCGGGATAATCCATGAGGATATGGTTCCGCTGTGGAATATCCAGCCGTGGCAGGTAAGTACCAGCTGCTATCCGGAGCCCTGTATGGACAGAACATCTTATGAACATCGTCTGTATGCCAGCCAGCTTCCCAATGACTGCAAATACCTTATCGGCAATTCCGAGGCACAGATACGGAATGTACGTTGGCAGGGAGGCGACCTTATTATTACCTGCGATAAACCGGAGGCGGAAGTTTGGCCTATGCTCAGGCTTTATCCGGCAGCAAGCCCGGAAAAATATGGATATAAGATTTATGGGAACAACCACAGCCAGAGCTTTGCCCGCAACCTGATTGAGTCCTATGGGCAGCGGATTAAGACGAGGGTGGAAATCGAACGATTCCTGCATTCTTTTGCCTGTATGCGTGATTTTGAATTGCAGGATATGCGGCTGAAAAAAACGGCGGGGGATTCGGACACCTATTCAACAGATGCCTTTATCGATTATGAATTTCGTACAGGCAGCCGTGAGTATACGCTGGAATTGGATTTCCGTGCCAAACGGGAGGATTATCTGAATATGGATGTCATAAGTTTTCTGACCACGAACTTGCAGCATTATTTCCCCGAATATGAATGCAGAGGAAGGCTGGTTTGAGATGAATTTTGTTTGGGACGCAGCCATCAAGGCAAAAAAAGAGGGGCTGCACAAAGAAGATATGACCTATACACCCGCAGACAATGGCAGCCCTTATTATGAACTGGCTTTTGACTATCTGAACCGCAGCACTGTAGGCTCGGAGCCGATACCGGTAAACGCTCTCTACCGATTCAGTGCCATCTTTCAATATCTGCTGCACCCGGATGTGCGTTACCTGTTGGAAAAAGATAAGGAAGAATTCATCGAAAAAGCCTTTGACTGCATCATGCATATCCTCTGTGAGGTTGACCTGCATCATGGTATTACCCGGCAGGAATGTTACGTGCGGAAATTGCGGCAGGAGCTTCTGCAGGGAGTATTTGGCGAGGAAGCGGCAAATGTGGTGCGTGATTTGACGATGGAAGGCCAGCTTGCTGTGGCGGAGGAACTTCTTCACACCATGCAATGTGGTTCCAGCCTGCAGGGCCTCAGCCATGCCTTTCACCGTTTGTTCCCGCAAGGAATACTCTACCAAAGCCGGCTTACGCCCAATGAACTCTATGCCTATCTGGACGAGCCGCAGCTTCAGGCACGGGAGCAGATGTGGCAGCTCTTTTGCCATTTATTTTTGCCGCTGGACTTTTCCGTCCGTGTGTTCTGGCAGGTGCATTTTGGCATTATCGGGCTGGACGGAACCATGAAAGATAAAATCGCGTTGTTCTAGGAGAATTTGATGATGAGTGAAGAAAAAAAGCTATCCATATATGACCCCTTTGTTATGCTGCATGACCGTAAGACGGTCTTTTCCCGGCAGAACCTGCTGGATGAAAAGGTATCCATTGTGATACCGGAAGACTTTGTCCTGCTGGATGAAGCAACCCGGCGAAAAATCTATGCGGTAAGCGATACGCCGGGCTGCCTGTACAGTAACGAGCAGGGCTGCTTTGTCTTAGGACTCAAGCAGACTGAGACAAAACTTGCGGAAAATCAGCTGGATTTTGCCATGAACATTATGAAGAAGGTATTTCCTTACAGTGCGCATAATGCCCAGCTGCTGTCGTCAAAAATTATGCAGGCACAGAATGCACCTCTGGGGGTGCTGGAATATGTCCATGAAACCCTGCTGGAAAAAGTCTATCAGATTATGTTTTTAGGCTCACTGGAAAACCGGATGCTGGTAGGGAGCCTGCATTTTTCCCTGGCGGACAGCGAATGGATGGTGCCACTGGCCGAGGAAATCATGACTTCTTACTGTGACTTGACAAAGACGAAAGAAGGAGCTGCCAAGTGAGTACCCAGCATACTAATATCGAGATAAAAGGGATAGACTTCCAGAAGATACTGGAGGTCGAGATTCAGCATGAGCCGAATGAACACGGCTTTGCGCGTGTAGTGGGAGAACTTCCTGCCGCTCGCGCGCAGGAATATATTCAGCGGGCTGACACCATGCAGGATATCGTAATCGGCACAAGCGATAAGCAGGCTGTGACTTATTTTTCCGGCTTTGTGACCAGCATACAGATGCAGGAACAGGCGGATTACAGCCGCCTGACTATCGAGGCCAGAGATGCCAGCTATCTTTTGGATATCCGCAAATGCTCCTGCAGCTACCAGAACACGGGTAAAAGCTACGGCGATATTTTACAGCAGGCCTATGGAGATACCGGAACTTTGCAGGTAACAGGCACTGACCAGGCGATTGGCGGCCTGATTCTGCAAATGGACGAAACCAACTGGGATTTCACAAAACGCATGGCCTCCCGCTTTAACGTGCCGGTAATTTCGGACATAACCGCACCCAAACCACAGGTCTATTTCGGTATACCGGAAGCACGAAAAACATTGGAACTATCTGCTGCCACCATCCGTTATGGTCGTTCAGAAAAGAATTTCCAGCGTGTCAGCCAAAACTATCTGGCAGAAGGGAATGAGGCCATGCGGCAGGATTTTGCCGATATGGCAGTACAGTCCTATGACTATGCGCAAATCGGCGATAAAGTCAGGCTGAACGGCAAGGAATACCGCATTCGCAAGGTAGAGGCCAAACTGACAGACGGCCTGATGCAGATGACCTATGCTCTGACCGGTGAAAATGGCTTTGTATCGCCCCTGCAAAAGAACATAAATTGTGCCGGGCGTGTGCTGAAAGCGCAGGTCAAAGCCGTAAAGCGCGACCAGATTCAGGCGCATTTATTTGAGATTGACCCAGAATACGACAGCAGCGGCGACTGGTGGTTTCCCTATTCCACTGCATATTCCAGCAGTGATGGCAGCGGCTGGTATGTCATGCCGGAAAAGGATGACTATGTGCGCATCATGTTCCCCTCGAAAAATGAGACCGATGCCTTTGCCGCCAGCTCCATCAACTCATCCCCGCCGGAGAGCACGAGAAACAAAAGCTTCAAGGCACCTGGTGGCAAGGAGATACTGCTGACCGATGACGGCATCTACATCATGTGCCAGCACCAGAGCATCTTTATCGACCTTACGCAGGGAGATGGTATCAAGATTGTATCGTCCAAAGATATTCATGTGTCCTCTGATGCCAATGTCACACTGTCGGCGGAGAAGAAACTGACTATGCTGGCGAAAGAGAACCTGACATTGCAAGTTGGTGATTCTAAAATCAATATGGGGAAGGAGCAGATTGTGTTGGGGGCTAAGAATGTGAAAATGAGCTGATAGAGGAGACGATATCGTGACAGATGAAAAAGAATACATGACCGATAAAAAACTTACGTTTTGTGATAAAGGAAGCTTAAAAGTTATAGTTAGAACCCAGGGACATGGATCATGGAAGAACAATGATGAAATGTTTTTAAATGCTAATGATCATGTAGTAGGTAATAATATTTTATGTTATGGGTATTGCAAATGTTTAGGCGGAATTTGCCGTCCTCATACACCTAAGGTATGGATATACACAGATGAAAAATCCTTGATAGGCGGTGCGCCAAAATTAACGCAGGATAGTCGCTTGTTTTGTATGCATGGCGGTGTTATTAGTTTTAGTGACGGCAAAATAAATGGCCCTATAGATTGTTATACGGGAATGAACAATAACAAGTGGGTAGCTGGTGTTATAGATACATCGTCAGGCATTTTGGGAATAATGGGGAGTGCAGCACTGCTTTTTGGTTCGGAATTTACCTTGGGCATTTCAGCTATAGCTGGTGCTTATGGCCTGGTGAAAAGTTCATCTGATTTAGTTAATGGTGTAGGAGAATTATGTGATGCTGCATTTGGAACTAATGTGGCGCATGATTATCTAAAGGAAAGTGTAGTATATCTTGGTAATAAAACAACTTCGATGGATAAAGAAACGGTTGCACTGGTCTATGATACTGGAAATGCATTAAGTGGTAAAATGAGTGGGCAAACTATAGAAAAGATTGTTTTTGTTGCTAGTAAACAAAAAGATTATAGTGGAGTTATTGATGATGCGGTAAAGATTAGAGAAAAGTATGAATCAGTATATCAAATAAATGATGATTATAAGTATACAACAGATAAAAATATTAGCGATGTAGTTAATGAATTAGGGAATTTTAATCATTAAGAGGAGTATTGGCATGAATAAAAATATATTATTAAATGGTATAATGTATATTGGAAGAACAAAAAAGAGAGCATATTGCTTTTGGTATGTTGTTTCATATTTAATATTTATATGGAATATTGCTGTTGAACGAGGTCAATATAACTGGTGGACATTCTTTCCGGTAAAAATTGTACCAATATTCATAGCTTGGCTCTACGGCTCTGTTAATTATGGTATTGCACATAAAGAAGAATTTAAGAATAAGAATGAAAATGTACTTTCTTTACGTAAAAATATTATTTTTTTCTTTGGAGTATTTGGCAGTGTGCTTACTATAATTTTTTTATCAAAAATTTTAAATATAAATTTATTATGGTTATTATTCTAACTTGACTTTTTAAGATAGATGATATGACTATGTTTGTCGCTTGACAGGTAGTTGTTTATCTGATTTGGTAACGGTTTTACGGTGGGAAGCGTTGGATGTACAAGTATATTGATGAGTATTGTGTAGATTATTATGAGAAAATCGAAAAAAATATTCTCATAATTAATCATAAACAAATGATGAGTAAGGAAGATTTGCATAGCGAACTATGGTTAAATAATATGAGAAAAATGATTAACATGGCATGCCAAGTACAAAGAAGATCAAAAAGGGAGAAAGATGTAATTCCGTATTGTAATTATATACGATTATCTTTTTTGCATATAGCTACTTTTTTTGAAAATTATAAGCCATGTTTTATGGTGGAGTTCTTTTCTGATGATGGAGATAAGTCGTGGGCTATATCTCAAATACGAGCTACTGACGTCCTTGGCGATTGGCAGACATTTGCCGAGCAGGCTTATCGCAATGATTTGTGGTATGCTCGGTACTATGATCCGGATGCCATACAGTCGCTGTTGGTTCAGACGCAGCAAAAGCTCCTTTATATCTGGCTGAACCGAGCCAGGTACTGGATGCGTGAACTGGAAGATACGCCGGAGTTTCAGAAACTTTTGGTCACAGATGATTTTCAGGTGACTGTGGGTGTTTACCGGGACTGGCAGGAGCCGATATTCTGCTTACGGACAAATTTAGATTTGCTGGATGCACAAGGAACATCTTTGGTAGGAGCTTTTTTTGTAGCGAAGAAATACCGTGATGTTGTTATTGAAGAAATAGATGCTGAAACAGCAGAGTTTATCAATTGCCGGTTTGAGAAAGTAACATTCAAGGAGTCGAATCTTTGCGATTGTCGCTTTAAAAATTGTAAATTCTATGGTGTTCTGTTTCAAGATTGTAAATTTGCAGGTGCAAGTTTTGAAAAGAATGTTTTTGCTGCCTGCAAATTTCAAAATTGTGATTTTAACCCAGATTCGGAAGCTATGAATGCCTATAAGCTGTATCGGGGAACGAATTTTAACGGAAATAAAATGCAGAAATGCAGCTTCGTTGACTGTGACTTACAGGGAATACATCAGCAGGATAATGATGTACAGGATTGTGAGGGGGCGTTTGTTTGCTAGAACCATGGTTCCAAATTATACCGGGAAAAGTTGTGGATAATGTTATTGCTCCAATAGATTTACCTGCGGATAAATATCCCGCTATTATGACTTTGGAGAAGTTTTTAAAGATGGGGGATGCGATAGTACATTATAACTACAATGACGCTATACATATGCCGTCGGTGATTTTTGAACCGACCTTTATGGTAGCAGATTCTACGCGAAGAATTTTTGCCCAATTACAGCCGGAAATAAAATTTAAGGCTGTGCAGTTTTTTCCGGCAGATGGTGATGATAAGAAGCCAATGCCGTTATATTGGATTCCCTTTTATCCAGTCGCAGAATGTTTTATGCATGAAAAAACACAATATGTTATGGGATGGACAAATGCACCAATTTTGAATGCAAAATATTTAGAAGGAATGCATTTGCTGGTAATTCCCCTGAAAGGTCAATTGCTATGGCTGGCTTCGCTTACGGCGGCAGAACGCTTCTTGCAGCAAGGCGTGACGGGGATACAGTTGAAGCAAGTGCAGATAATGTAATTGATGTAGCTTTATGGAAAGAAGGTTCGTTATGGAGCAAACCCCACTGGGAGCAGTCAGACTTTCAGGTTTGGAATATCATAAAATTGAAGCCCTGAAAATTGTTGAGAAGGCCGGTCAGCATGGGCGGTGCCAGTTAGAACTGGGAATGGATGATAATTTCGGCGAGCAGGATGTATTGCGGCTGGAGAATCAGGAGATAATCGTCAGGGCTGGGGAGCAGATTATTTTTGCCGGTGTGGTAGGTTCTAGTCAACTGGTACAGCAGGCTGGTGAAAAGCGACTGCAAATCGTCCTTTATACGAAATCTTTTTTGCTGGATATTTGCAAGAAGTCTCGTACTTTCCAGTCAGAGGATAAATCTTTGCAGGATATGGCAACGGCTATAGCCTCGTCATATAAAGCAGAGATTATCGTACCGGAGAATGAAACAATTTCCCGACTGGTCTATCAGGAAGAACAGACAGATTGGGAATTCTTAGGCCGCTTGGCAGAGAGTACAGGAAGATATATTTTTACAGATGCCAAGAGTCAGGAAATCCGTATTAGCATGGGTTATATGCCCTTTCGGCAAAGTCAGCTTCAGGCAGAAGACCATATTTTGAGCCAGCGGGTGCTTTTGGAAAAGTGTCTGCGGGTGCAGGAAAATACCGTGAAGCGTGCTTTGCCCTGCGAATATACGCTGACAAGTCTGGATACACCAGACCTTTCATTAGGCGTTGGATATGGCCTGAAAAATGGTGAGCGTGACCAGATTGTAATGCGCAGTTGTATTGAGGCGCAAGGAGGGCTGCTCATCAATCATTTGCAGCTGGTGAACAAGGAAGGCTGCCGTGTAGATGCCAAGGCAGAACTTCGGGACAAAAATAATGGACATTATTTGGCTGGCAAAATCATTGCTGTGGATGGTACAAATGTCAAAGTTCATTTTGACGTGGATGAAAAGCAGGATGAGGGTGAGGCATGCTGGATTCCCTATGAGAATATCGTCAACAACTATATGTACTCGATGCCGGATGTAGGCGATAGGGTGTTTGTTTATCACGAGGAAAACGGTAAGAAAATGGCTCAGGGCAGCCATCGTACTTCTACGGATGGCGACAGCGATTATGATACGCCGGAAAATCGTTCATTGACCAGTACCAATAATCTGTTGCAATTCCAGCCGGGCAGTGTAATCCTACAGGCCGGACGGCAGGGGATAAATAGTTCCACTATCACCATGAGTGATGAAGATGGTATTTGCATACATTCTACGCAGGATATTGTATTTGAAGCAAAACAGGATATCAAAGTTCAGGCGGCACAGAGTGAGACACCTGAGCAGTTTGATAAGCCCTGCGCTGATTACCGTAATGGTATGGCGGCTTATACTGCTCATGGCGGCGGCTACATTGGTGTCAATATGGGCAGCAATGAGAAAATCGGCGCAGATGTTTTGGGGTTAAAATCAGCCAGTGCTCCGCTGGAACCAGTGGTGGCATCAAGTCAGGCAAAAAACTGTGATGCGGCTACGGGAACGACTCACGCTCTCGCAGTCACTAAAGGTCAGGATAGTGCATCACCTGTGAGTGGTTTCCTGCAAGTGGAAGGAAAAGATGGCCTGACCATGGTGGTGGGTGAAAGCAGTATTGATATCAGCAAAGATGGCAATATCCAGATTGCTGCGCCTGTTATCGAAGAAAGTGGTTACATCAAAGGCATCAGTGGCAGTAATGAAGAAAATATGCCTGCAAAGGAAAGCGATGATAACGCACAGGAAATAGCCAAAGAACTTATTTGGGATGCGGCGGAAATGTTGCCTGTGGTCGGAAACTTTATGAGTGCCTATGATGCCTTGCAGGATATTAAAGAGGGTAACTGGGGCATGGCCGCTTTGGATGCTTTTTGCGCAATTCCGATGGTTGGTAATGTTGCCAAAGGTGCAAGATTAGGGGCAAAAGGACTGAAAGCTGCCGGAAAGCTGGAAAAAGCTGCTAAGGCGGCCAAGGCAACACAGGTTGCGGCCAAAGTAAATAAGACGGTAAAGAATATAATCAGGCCTGTGGAACATGTATGCAGTGGAGCACTAAAACGTGGTGCAGTTGTTACAAAATCTATGGGAAAAGGTGCCAGTGCGGTACTGAAACAAGACGTAAAACGCATATTTAAAAATGTTAACGTCAAAGGAGAAGTAACGAAAAAATTGTCAGGTAATAATGGTAAAGCATACTCTAAAATACGTAGAGGAGACAATATTCCTGGAAAAAATAGTAGCCCTTGTGGAAAGGGAACAGAACATACTTGCCCTGGAGGTGATCCCGTTGATTTGGTAACGGGTAGTTTTATCCTCGCCACTACAGATATGGTTTTCAAAGATTTAGGAGAAGATTTTGTCCTAATCCGTTGCTATGAATCCCTTTACGAAAACAAAGGTCAGCACCTTGGCCGTCGCTGGCTGATAAACGCAGGGATGTGCCTTTCCCGTGAGAACAGCCGGATTACGGTTCTGATGCCCGACCTGCATCTGGAAAAATTCCGGTTGCAGGAGGATGGTACATGGCTGAATCAGCGCGGCGGCAGTGAGGCAATAAAACTTCTTGCAGATAAAGCGGACTATAAACTTATGCTTCCGACTGAACGGAAATGCTATACCTTTGACTTAGAGGGCAAGTTGATTGCCATTCAGCAGAATAACCAACAGCCGGTAAAAATTACTTATCAAGGGAAATTTATCCAGCATATCACCCTTTCCTGTGGTCAGGAGATTCGTTTCGCCTACGATAACGATAAAATCAGCACGATTACCGACCCCATAGGGCGTGTGCTCCGCTATACCTATGATGGTGATTTGCTGACGAAAGTAACCTATCCTAACGGCGGCAGCTTTCAGTACACCTATGATGAGTCAGGACTTATTCTGTCTGTGCGTGACCTCAACGGCAAGACCTATGTGAAAAACACCTACGACCGGGACAGCCGTGTTACCCGTCAGGAAATGATTAACGGCGGAGAGTATGTGTATTTCTATGATCCGCAGAATCGGCTGACCACTTACACCGAGGTACACACAGGCCAGCGGCTGACGGTGCATTACAATCGAAAAAAACTGGTGGAGGCCATAGATTACCCGGATGGCACAGCAGAAGAACGTGGCTATGACGAATGGGAAAATCAGGTTTATAAAAAAGACCGTCTGGGGCGTGAAACGCATTGGAAATACAATGCGCAAGGCCAGCTTTGGCAGGAAAAAACACCGGACGGCCTAATCACCACACATACCTATGACGAACAAGGGCATTGTATAAAAACGCAGGATAATCTTGGCGGTGAGATATGCTATACTTATACACGGGAAGGCTGGCTGCAAGAAAAGAAAACGAAGCAGTCCGAAGGCAAATGGCAGGTAGAAACCTACGAATACGATTATCAGGGGCGCAATCTCCGCAAGACCGTAAATGGTCAGGAAACACGTTACTGGTATAAGGACAATTCTCCCGTCCTCTGTGCCATGCGTACGCCCTGCGGTGATGAATTCCGTTATGAATATGATGATGCCTATCGCCTGAGCGTAATAGCCAGCGAATTTGGTGAGCGCAGTTTCGGCTATGACAGCCTTGACCATATCGTCAGCGACACCGATGCCCTGGACAATACCTATACGGCAGAATTTGACCTGATGGGCAACCTGCGCCGCGAATGCA
>ERZ842401.4024-NODE-4024-length-17550-cov-7.211889_pt1 | contig 17550 bp, 11 predicted proteins | sample MGYA00521270_ERZ842401 | MGnify/ENA primary metagenome ERZ842401 (study PRJEB31892, sample SAMEA3878208) | bioreactor metagenome | biome: Moose rumen | place: Sweden | collected 2011-10 | study: EMG produced TPA metagenomics assembly of the PRJEB12797 data set...
GAACCTGCTGAATTTCATCCAGAACAATCAGCGTTTTTTGGGGCTTAATTTCCACTCCGCTTAGGGCAGAAAAAACTCGTATAAGGCGGTCTGTGTCAAAATCAGAAAAAGAATTTTTGACTTCGGGAGTGTCATCGCAGTTTATGTAAGCAAGGCTTTCGTATTCCCTTGTACCAAATTCCTTGAGCAGCCAGGTTTTTCCGACCTGACGCGCCCCATTCAGAATAAGAGGTTTTCTATCTTTTCTGTCCTTCCATGCGAGCAAATCTTGATATGCGTTTCTTTCCATAAGTGTAATTTCCCTTAATATCTCTTTATTTTACACTTTTATGAGGGAACTTTCAATAAAAATTTACACTAAAATGAGCGAACTTACAACTAAATTTACACTTTTATGAGGGAACTTTCCTCTGGCTTTACACATAATCCCATCATCTCCCCCAGCCGCCTGGCATTCTGTGCGCCACTGCCGTCGGGGTGGTTGTTAAAGAAGACCATCGTCCGCTTACCAGAATCCACTCCACTTCGAATGATGGGCACAAATTCTATAAGCTCTTCGTCGCTGTAGTTGTAGCGGTAGCGGCCACTGCCGTTTTTGTCGCTAGGATTTTGGACACTCGCCTTTGCATACCAGGCATTTTCGTTTCGTCCGTGTAGCCTAATATAGGCGGTCTTTCCCACTGTACAGTCTGCATTCACCAGGGGATGTCTTGGCATACATCGCTCAGCTCCGTTTGCGTATTTGGAAATTATTGATGTTTGTGCCAAGTGCTGCATTGGCATGTCGCAAAAGACAAGACTTGCATTCCGCTCTTCCAGTCCTGCAAGAACTCTTTCCTGCAGCCAATTGCGGCATCTGAATTCAACTACGCAGGGAAGTCCATCAAATTCCTTTAGCAGCTCTGCAAGGTAAAGTCGATTTTCCTTTGTGTAGGTAAAAGTTTCTGGAAACTGAAAAAGCAACGCACACAGGGCATCTTTTTCGTAAACGGGGAAAACTGCTTGCTTAAATTCTTTCGCATCATTTTTCCACGAACGGGAAACTTCATGGGTAAGGCTTCTGTTTGCCTTTATGCTAAAACTTAGTCGTCCTTCGCTTCTTTCGTAAAAAGAAAAAATTCTTTGGGCTGTAGGCATTCCGTAAAAAGAAAAATTAAGTTCTAGCGCATTGAACACTGTGGAATAAAAAATGAGAAAATCCTTTCGCTTTAAATCTGCCGGATAAAAAACTCCTCGCCATTCAGGATAATCGTAGCCGCTTGTTCCCAAAAGAAAATTTTCCATGCAGTAAGTATATCACAAATAAAATCATTCAGCAGTCACATCTTCCAATTACTAAAAAGAACACACATAATAAAAGCAGGATGTTCTATCTTCAACAGTTTTCCGCTACTTCTTTCCTTGAAATCAAAGGGTGATTTTGCTATACTGATTTTATGAAACCCTGCGCCGACTACACAGTGCTTTTTGCAGATGACTCTTTGGTTGCCCTTAACAAGAGGAACGGCATTCTTATTGCCTCAGACCGATACGACCCTGACGCCCCTCGACTTGACACTGCCGCTCAGGAAGAATTTGGAAGGCTGTATGCAGTTCATCGGCTAGACAAGGACACAAGCGGAGTTGTAGTTTACGCTCGCACTGAAGAAGCTCACCGAGACCTGTGCATGCAGTTTGAAAAGCGCAAGGTTTCAAAGACTTATCATTGTCTTGTTCACGGTCATCCCACATGGCAGACTTTGCATGTTGATTTAAAACTTCTTCCCGACGGAGATGCCCGTCACCGAACTGTCGTAAACAAGAGGGCAGGAAAAATTTCCATAACAGACTTTACCAATCTAGGAAGTGCTGGTCCCTTTACATGGATAAAAGCCCAACCTCTTACGGGACGCACCCATCAGATAAGGGCTCACCTTCAGGCAAATGGTTTTTCCATTGTCTGCGATCCGCTCTATTCAGGAAACCAGAAACCTGTAAAGCTGAGCGACTTTAAACGAAGGTACAACGGCGACACTCTTGAAGAACGACCCCTTCTTTCTAGACTTGCACTCCATGCCTACTCCATTACACTGACTCATCCGGTAACAAAAGAATCGCTTACTTTTACGGCCCCATATCCCCGTGACATGGAAGCCGTCAGAAAGCAGCTTGCAAAAATTTATTCCGTAGACCCGCTTGCATGAACCAACGACGACTCGCTCTCATTCTTTCCTGTATAGTTTCGCTTACCGCAACCGCCCATCCGCAGAATTTTTCCTTAAGCATAATGCCTGTCTTTTCTGTTCATCTTGGACACATGGGCGAACACCTTTACACAAAATCATCAGCCGTAGAAAATCCTCAGACAAGTTATCTTCAGTGGGAAGTGTTGCCACTCTGCACTGCTGGACTTGATGCAAACATAAATCTTTTTGGTGCAGAACTGGGAGTAAGGTTTTCCCTTGGTTTTCCAAAGTCTAACATTGGTTCCATGTACGACAGCGACTGGTTTTCAAACACTTTTACAAAACAGAGCTTTTCAGTTAGCAAGGAAATTTTAACCGAAGCCTACCACACCGATGCTACACTGGGGTATTCATTTGCTCTTCCTAAGGGAGCAAGCATAAAGCCCTTTGCAGGATTTTCATACCACTTCATAAACATAAGTGCTCCAGCCGGGGGAAGTGGTACACAGGATCCCAACAGGACCGACTCGAATGTTATCGCCTACGACTCTCCCGAAGCAGAATCTTTTACCACTGCACAGATTGACTACTGGCGAGAAAGTATTTTTGTCTGGATAGGAGGAAGCCTATGCACAAAACTTACGCCAACTCTAAAACTTTCACTTACACTTGCTCTGTCTCCTTTTTCTTCCGTGCTTTCTTCGGACCATCACTACAACAATGGTGGCAATTATTTTAACGACAAACCCTTCGGATTTTTTTGCGCCGCCTATTCTGATGTAAGGGCAAGACTTATTTTAAACGAACACATCGGACTGGAACTTGGCATAAAAGTAACTGTACTTTCAACTGTCTACGGAAAAACTTACACTGCAAAAACAGCAGGCTACCTTGGCAAGGAAGAATCAAATTCTTACGCGGGTGCCTCTCAACACGATGCGTCAGTTTCTTTTGGAGTTGCATTTACTTTTTAAGTTACAAAATTTAAAAACCGTGCTATACTAAATGAACGAGGTTAGCATGAAAAAGATAATTACAATTAGCCGTGAATTCTGTAGCGGAGGACGAACAATAGGAACTCTTGTTGCAAAGGAACTGGGCTACGATTTTTATGACAAGGAAATAATTGACTTAACTGCGGAACAGTCTGGGCTTTCTAAAGAATTTATTTCTAAAAACGAACAGACACTTTCTTCTGGCTGGCTTTACAGTCTTCTTCTTGGCTCGTCATATTCCACTCCCACTTCGCTTTCTGCACCCACTGCTTCAAACCACGGAATGCTTCCTCTTGCAGACCAGGTGTTTAATGCGCAAAGAAAAGTTATTATTGACCTTGCAAAGAAGGGTCCTTGCGTCATTGTGGGAAGATGTGCCGACTACATTCTTAAGCATTCGGGCGAAGTTGATCAGCATGATGTTCTAAATGTGTTTGTCTTTGCACCGCTTGAAGACAAAGTAAAAAGGGCTATCGAAGAAAACAAGCTTAATCCTGCAACGGCAGAAAAAGAAGTAAAGCAGATTGACAAGCGCAGGTCAAACCACTACAACACTTTTACCGAGCGCACATGGGGCAACCGTAGCCACTACGACATACTCATAAACAGTTCTCTGCTTGGTCTTGAAAAAAGTGCAGAAATGATTGCTCTAATTGCAAAGCGTACATAGGCTGTAACTGGCTACAGTTTTATCTTTATCATTTGAATGCGACGGGAAGACTGTTCCTCTACGACAAAAACTGCATTTGCCTTTTTATAGCGGTAAACAGAACCTACAGAAGGAAGTTCTCCAAACTGTTCCAAAAGCCAGCCGCCCAAAGTTTCGGAATCTTCACTTAGCAGCTCAAGGTTGAACACATCGTTTACATCGTCAAGATGCATGTCACCGGGAACCAGGAACTCCTTTGCATTAAGAATTTTTATGCGTTCTTCGGGAGAAATGTCGTTGTTACCGTACCTGTTTGTCATGCGTCCGAACACGGCATACAAAATGTCATCCATGGTAACAATGCCAGAAATGTCTCCGTATTCGTTTACCGTTACCGCAAAAACTTCTTCCTCTTTTTTAAACTGCTGCAAAAGGTCAAAAGTTCCAAGTACATCGGGAACAAACAAAGGTGGCTTCATGCAGATTCGTACAAAATCCTTACTTGCAGTAACTGCCTGAGACGCAAACAAAAGAGATTTGTAATGCAGCACGCCTACAATAACATCTTCTTCTTCGTCATAAACGGCAAGACGGGTATGCCCCGACATGGTAAATTTCTTAACTGCTGATTCAAAAGAGTCATCCACATCAACATAAGCCATTAGCGAACGGGGACACATTATGTCATACACATGCAAATCTGAAAATTCAAAAATGCGGTCAAGCATTATCTTTTCAGATTCTTCCAAAGTGCCTTCGCTCTTACCAATGTCTATTAGGGTTTTTAATTCTTCCTCGGTAACAAGAGGGGTTTTTGTTTTCCAGACTTTTTCTTCCATGCGTCCCACAATATGAGCAAAGCCCTCAAAGAAAGAATTTATGGGCTTAAAGATTTTCTGCAGGATAATTATGGGCATTGAAAACTTCTGCGCCACTTCTACAGGTTTTATTGCTGCAACAGTCTTTGGAATTATTTCGCTAAACATAATCGTAAGAACTGCAACCACGGCTGTACTGTATGTAATGTAGGACGAGCCCAACACATTTGCTGTATAGGCTGTGGCAAGTGAAGAAATAAGTGTAGTTACAAAATTTGTTCCCACAAGAACTGTTGCGATAAGGCTTTCAAGATGTTCCCTAAGGTATGCAATTTTTTCTGCATTAAAAACATGTTCCTTTACTAGCTGGCGGATTTTTATTTTTGAAAGAGATGTAAATGCAGTTTCTGATGAAGCAAAAAATGCACCGCAAAAGAGAAGAATAAGAATTGCTACAGGCGTAAGGATTAGACTAAGACTCACGAACTTCCACCCTTGCAACACGATTTTCATCCATTTGTGTTACTGCAAAAATATATCCGTTAGAGGCGACTGCTTCTCCAACCACAGGAATATGACCAAGAAGTTCACACACATAACCGCCCAAAGTCTCGCAATAGTCTGACTGTAGATGCAGACCGTAACGCTCGTTAATATCGGTAAGGCGTGTAAGTCCTGAATAGGAATTTTCTGCCTCTTCTGCATTTGCATGTTCTCTTGCACCGGGCCGCTTGTCGGAAGAAGAACCAAAAATTTCTCGGGCAATGTGTTCTCTGGTAAGGAGTCCTTCTGTGCCTGAGTATTCGTCAATAACCACAGCCATGCTCTGATGATTTTGCTTGAGCACTGTCTGCACATCTGACATTTTTTTTGAACTTAGCACAAACAGAGGCGGCTTCATTACCTTTGCAAGAGAAAATTCTTCTTCACGATTTTTATACACCAGTAAATCGCGCACATATACAATGCCAGTAATGTCGTCTATGTCTTTTCTGTAAACAGGAAAGCGTGACATACGGAATCTTTGTGCATGTTCAATAATATCCTTGTAGCGGAAAGTTTCGGGAATGGCAACAATCTGCTTACGAGGAATCATTACATGCCTTGCTTCCAAATCAGTAAAAAGAAAAACCCGACGCATCATATTCTTTTCGCCAATTTCAAGCACGCCTGATTCAGCACCTACATCAATGAATGTCTTTATTTCTTCTTCGGTAAAGGACACTGATTTTTTCTTCGTATTGATTCCAAAGATGCGCAGTACCAGACGGGAAAATCCAGTAAGTAAAAAAACTATGGGCGACAGCACAACTTCAAGCACGCTAATCAGTCCGCTGAATGCAAATGCAATTGGTTCAGGGTGATGGGTTGCTATTGTCTTTGGAGAAATTTCACCAAAGATGAGCAGAAGAAGTGTTGCTACAAAAGTGGCCACGCCTACACCAGCGTTACCAAAAATCTGGAGTGCAACATAAGTAAGCAGAGAAGAAATTGCAATGTTTACAATGTTGTTTGCAACAAGAAGGGTATTTAAAAGCCGTTCTCTGTCGTTTAAGAGCAGCCACACCCGCATGGCCTTTTTGTTTTTCTGATTGCGCAAAAAGCGAACACGCAGTTTGTTAAGCGAAAGAAAGGCGCTCTCTGTCGCCGAAAAAATCAGCGACAGGATAATGAGCACAAATGCTATAGCGAGCGGCACAAAAAGCATTTATTTCTGTTCGTCTCTAACCTGCTTTATATTTTCAATTATCTCAAGAATCTGAGGAGCAAGGTCTGACTGTTCATCCTGCTCGTAGGATTTTTCCATAAGAGAAATCATTTTTTCAAAATCAGGTTCAGACTGCATTGCAAGAATGTAGGCCGACATGTAGTAGGCGTTCTGTTTTTCTGACGCACTCAAGTGTCCCGTTTCGCAGACATCTTCAAATTCCTTTGCGGCAGAAACAACATCGTTTGCATACATTGCATACTGCATTGCTCTCTGGTTTGCAAGTTCGTATTCGTACTTTCCTATAACGCCAGTTTGATTGTTGGGGTCAAGGCTTACAACTTCCTGTGCAAAATCAGCAAGGGGATTACGAAGCATTATGTCGGTTGCATTGTAAAGGGCATCGATGGCAAGAACCTTATCCAAACCTTCTGCTCCGTCAAGAGACTTAATAAGCTGCACAAGATTTGCCTGGGTTTCTTCTGACTGTTCAAGTTTTTCAAGAAGGCTTTCGGGCGTTTCGTCAGTTTCGTTAAATTCTATGCTACAAAGTCCGTATTCATCTGGTGTGATTACATAAAGTGACGGATACATAGAAAGATTGTATTTTTCTGCAAGATCTTCCTTCTGCATGTAAAGAGTCTGAATGCGCGTAGCCTCTTCTATTTCTTCATCAGTTGAAGCGTCGGTAATTTCTGTCTTTGCATATTCAGTCTGAGAAAAATCAACATTCAGAAGAACATATTTTTTCTGAGCCTTTGACACAAACGGTTTTGTGGTAAAGACATTTTCCTTAAGTGTAGCACTGATTCCGTCCCAGTCGTCACCGCTAAACAAAAGGAGAATGTTTTTGTTCTGTTTGGTGGCGGCAGATTTTGCCTCGTCTACATCGGTAAACCATGTGGTCTTGTTTTTTTCGCATCCTGCAAGTGCAAGTGCCAGTGTTAAAACTGCTACGGCAGTGTAACAAAATTTCTTTGTTGTCTTCATTTTATTCCTCTAGTTAAAATATGAGACTCCTGCGCGGAATATATTCTGCACAGAACTTTCAGTTTCTTTATTGGCGGCAAGATTAGCAATGTTCTTAATTAGATCATCGCTTCCACCCATGGCATCCTTACCGATTGTTCGCTCGGAGTGCCCCATCTTTCCAAGAACTCTTCCGTCTGGAGAAGTAATTCCTTCGATTGCGTAAGAAGAACCGTTAGGATTGTCAGGTTCAGTTATGGCAGGCAGTCCGTCCTCTCCTACATACTGAGTGAACACCTGACCGTTTGCAAAGAGGGTCTTTGCAGTTTCTTCGCTACAGACAAAGCGTCCTTCTCCGTGACTTATGGGAACAAGATGCAGTTTACCCTGCAGAATGCTCTGGTCCATTGCCCAAGGACTTGTGGCACTTACCATGCGTGTCCTTACAACTCGGCTTATGTGTCTTCCAATTTTGTTGTATGTAAGTGTAGGCGTGGTGTCTGTCATCTCGCGGAATTCACCATACATTGCAAGACCAGTTTTTACAAGAGCCTGGAATCCGTTGCAGATGCCCAGCGTAAGTCCGTCACGCTTCTTAAGAAGATTCATGATTGCATCGGCAATGCGTGGTGTGCGAAGAACATTTGCTATGAACTTTGCAGAACCGTCTGGCTCGTCACCGGCACTGAATCCACCGCTAAGGGCAAGAATTTGGGAAGTGTTAAGTTCCTTTTCAAACGCAAGAAGACTCTGAGCAAGCTGCTCCTGAGTTCTGTTTGTAAGCACGAGGATTTTTGTTTCTGCTCCTGCAAGATTGAATGCACGGGCCATGTCGTATTCACAGTTTGTTCCCGGAAAGACTGGCACTATAACACGAGGCTTTGCAGAACCTGTCTTTACATTGAATGACTTTCTTGCGACAGAAAGACTCTCGTGTTCGTCCAGCGCCCACTGGGGAAGAGCCTTCTGAACAGGCGCACCACTTACAGGTGGGAACACGGCAGACAGTTTTGCTTCCCATGCTTTTTCTATCTCAGACAGAGAAAGGTTCATAACTTCTTTTCCGTCTTCGTTTTTTATGACTATGGATTTTTCTGCAGAAGTTTTTCCAATCTGAGTGATGAGGGGTTCACCTTCTCCGTTAGAAGATTTTGCACTTGAAGCATATTCGGAATTAAGGTCGCAGTCAGTTTCTACAAGAAGACCCATGCCAAACATTGGAGATGCCATGCTTCCGTTTGTAAACCAGCTTGAATCAGTTACACCCGAAAGCTGCATTCCGTCAGAAGTAAATCCAATGCGGCTTCCCATTGCCATTTTGCTTAGGGCTTCTGCAACTCCACCTGCACCTACGGGATACATTGCGTTTATTTTTCCTGCAGCATTAAGTTTGTACAGCAGTGAAGACATTTTTGCAAATGAGTCAAAATCAGGCTCAAGGGATTTTCCCATGCTTACAGAAACTAGGTAAACACGGCTTCCGGCTTTTTTAAATGAACCGCTTGTGACATGTTCAACGCTGTCTGTAGTAACTGCAAAACTTACCAGAGTGTTGGGAACATTTAGATGTTCAAATGTTCCGCTCATGCTGTCCTTGCCACCAATGCTTCCGCAACCGGTTTTCTTCTGTGCATCTAGGGCACCAAGTAAGGCTGCTGCTGGCTTACCCCAACTTGCTTCATCTACTGCGCGACCAAAAAATTCTTGGAAGCTCAGGCGACATGTTGAAGGATTTCCTCCAAGACACAGAATCTTTATGAGGGAAGAAAGTACCGCATACTGGGCTCCGTGCCAGGGACTCCATTCGCTAATCCTTGGATCGTAACCGAATGTCATAAGGCTTACAGTGCTTGTTTCGCGAGGAGACAAAACTGGAATCTTTGCGACCATACCGGCTTCTGGGGTACACTGATATTTTCCGCCATAAGGCATAAGGACTGAACTTGAGCCGATTGAACCGTCAAACCTTTCGCCCAATCCACGCTGGGAACAGCATGCCAGATCAGAAATGTTTGCAAGCCAGGCTTCCTTAATTCCGTGGGGATTTTTTTCAAATTCCTTTCTAACTGAATCAAGAGGAAGCGCAAGAGGAGATTCCTGAACTCCGGCTGGAGAGGGAAGAACTGCATCTGCTTCGTGAGGCGCACCGGCAGTGTCAATAAAGGTTCTGTCTATGTCAACGATTGTTTTTCCGCGCCACTTCATTACCATGCGGTTTGTGTTGGTAACTGTAGCCACAACTACGGCATTTAGGTTTTCTGCATTTGCGACGGCAATGAATTTTTCCACATTTGCAGGACGCACTACAACTGCCATTCTTTCCTGACTTTCGCTTATGGCAAGTTCCGTTCCGTCAAGACCTTCGTACTTTTTGGGAACAGCGTCAAGATTTATGTCCAACCCAGGTGCAAGTTCTCCAACGGCAACAGAAACTCCGCCTGCACCAAAGTCATTGCATCGGCGAATCATAAGGCACACATCCTTGTTGCGGAACAGGCGCTGAATCTTACGCTCTTCCACTGCGTTACCCTTCTGAACTTCTGCTGCGGCTGTGGTAACTGACTTTTCGGTATGCACCTTGCTTGAGCCAGTTGCACCACCAATTCCGTCGCGACCAGTTCCTCCGCCCAAGAGAATTATAATGTCTCCTGCCTCTGGAGTTTCACGCAAAACTAAATCAACTGGAGCGGCTGCAATAACGGCACCCAGTTCCATACGCTTTGCAACATATCCAGGATGATATACTTCGTGAACCTGTCCTGTGGTAAGTCCAATCTGATTTCCGTAAGAAGAAAATCCTTGTGCGGCTTCTCGGGTAAGCTTCATCTGGGGAAGTTTTCCGGGTAAGGTTTTGTCCAACGGCACTGTGGGGTCGGCGGCACCCGTTACGCGAAGAGCCTGATATACCCAACTTCGTGCAGAAAGAGGGTCTCGGATTGCTCCGCCAATACAAGTTGCGGCTCCACCAAAGGGTTCAATTTCTGTAGGGTGATTGTGAGTTTCGTTTTTAAACTCCAATAGCCAGCGTTCAGTTTCTTCCTTGCCTTTTTCAAGGGGAGTTCCATCAGCTTTGGTTGTATACTTTACATCTATAAAAATTGAACAAGCGTTGTTTTCTTCGCTTACTTCAAGGTCGTCCAGTTTGCCGTGCTTGCGTAAATACTTTGCACCGATTACTGCCATATCCATAAGGGTTACAGGCTTATCTGTGCGGCTTGCGTAAAGCTCTGTGCGCATGTCGGTGTAGTTCTGCAGAGAAGAACGGAAGAGATCTGCATAGGGACCGTCTTTTATTTTTATGTTGCGCAGAATCGTATTGAATGTGGTGTGGCGACAGTGGTCTGACCAGTAGGTGTCCAGCACGCGGATTTCTGTAATGGTTGGGTCACGGTGTTTGGAAGCAAAATAGTCCTGCATCCATTTTACATCAAGGGCATCCATTGCGAGGCCAAGTTTTACCCTAAGGTCTTCCAGTCCATTTTTATCCAAGTTGATAAATCCGTCTACGGTCTTAATGTCGGCGGGTTCGGTAACTTTCATTTCAAGGGTGTCGGGCTTTTCTGCCTGAGCAAGTCGACTGTCTACAGGGTTAATCAGATAATGCTGAATTTTTTCAACATCTCCTGCAGAAACTGAGCCGGTAAGCAGAACGATTTTTGCACACCTTACGCGAGGAGGCTCTGTTCCCACAGTAACGGAATCCTTTAGTCCTTCCCTCAGAAGTGAAAGGCACTGTTCCGCACTGTCGGCTCGTTGGTCATACTGCCCCGGAAGATATTCCCAAATAATCTGTGTTGCATCCTGAGGAACTTCCAGTGTTTCGTAAATTACAAAGTCGGATTGCGGTTCTGAAAAAATGCGGGTGGCGCTTGCCTTAAAAACTGCTTCGCCTACATTTTCCACATCGTAGCGGTTTAAATATCGAACACCCTTTACAGAGTTGATTCCCAAAAAGCCGGTGATTTCGCTTAAAATGCGGGTGGCTTCGTTGTCAAAGCCAGCCTTTCTTTCTACATAAAGACGATACATAAACTGATTATAGAAAAAAAAGATACTTAACGCAATGGGGCTGTGGGCTGAGTCTTAGCAGGGTCTTAGGAGGCGCTTAGGATTCCCTTTATGGCCTTTTCCAGACTGTCGTACATCTCCATAAAGTCGTAGTGGTTCTGACGAGCAAATGTTGCGTCACCGTCGCAGGAGCGTTCCATCTGCAGGGCTAGGTCTGCAAATTCTGGGCAGCCTATGAGCTTGCTGTTGGACTTAAGAGAATGCGCCAGTATGCCGTAGTTTTTCCAGTCTTCTCTATTATACATGCCTTCCAGCTTGTCACGGTTGGTCTGTTTTTCTTCGCAGAAGAGAGAAAGCACGCTCATGTACACATCTTTAGTTCCTCCGCAAAGTTCCATTCCCGACTGCTGATTTATGGTAAGAACATCTTCTTCCTGAGGCAGTTCTTCCAGTTCTGCCATGGGGCCGGAACCCTTGTCAACTGAATGCTGTAAATCCTGAGGTATGTATTTGAAGAGAGTCTGCTTAAATTTCTTACTGTCTATGGGCTTTGAAATGTAGTCAGTAAATCCCACAGCAAGATACTGCTCCTTCATTCCAGCCATGGCATTTGCAGTAAACACAATCACGGGAACATCCTTGTTCATGTTGTCAACCATGTCCTGAGCCTTTTTAAATGTTTCCATTCCGTCCATTTCGGGCATCATGTGGTCAAGGAAAATAATGTCAAAGCGTTTCTGCTTCATAAGTTCAAGACAGTCTTTTCCGCTTTCGCATGTGGTAACCTGAACTTCGGTATCCTTTAGGAGTCCTTTTGCAACCATAAGGTTTACCCGGTTGTCGTCAACAACAAGAACCTGAGCATTTGGCGCTACAATGAGGGTATCTTCTTCCATGTTTTCTTCCTTAGCTGATTTCTTTGCGGCGGCTGCCTGAGCAATAGACTTTGTTCCGATCATTTCCTGTGGCAGGAATACCGTAAACACTGAACCTGCGCCGTATTCACTTTCTACTTTTATTTCTCCACCCATCAGTTCCAAAAGCTGGTGAACTATGGCAAGTCCAAGCCCCGCACCTTCCACGGAATGATGTCTGGTTTCGTCCAGGCGTTCAAAACTCTTAAACAGATGCTTCTTGTCATCCTCGCGAATTCCTATGCCCGAATCCTTTATGCTGATTTTTAAAAGAACAGACTCTCCCTTTGGAATTCCCGTAACGGAAAGCTGAACATATCCCTTTTCGGTATACTTGATGGCATTATTAAGCAGGTTAATCATAATCTGACGCACACGCATTTCGTCGCCAATCAATTCGTCGGGAAGAGTTTCGTCTATCTTGGTGCGGTACTCCAAATCTTTCTGAGTGGCGCGCACAGACATCATTTGGTTTACATCAGCAATAAGTTCACCCAAGTGATAGGGCTCGCTTACAAATTCTAGGCGTCCTGTTTCAATCTTTGAAAAGTCCAGAATGTCGTTAATAAGTGACAGAAGGGTTTTGCCGGCACCCTGAATGGTTCTTGCATACTCGTCAATTTCTGCCTTGTCGTTTGACTTTAAAATCATTTCGTCAAGACCAAGAACAGCATTCATTGGCGTACGGATTTCGTGGCTCATGTTTGCAAGGAATGCGTTTTTTGCAAGGCTTGCTTCAAGTGCTTTCTGTTCCGCAGTCTGAAGTTCCTTTGTCATGGAAATAAGACGCTGGGTGTCAAAGTTTTCTATGGAGAAGTACCAGAGGTAAACTGCAAGGGAAACTCCAAACACCATAAGGCGGATTTTGTCATGCAAAAGTGGCTGTACGCATACAGACAGCACGGCAAGACCTATGGAGGCTATCATGGTCTGAACCACATGCTTGTCCAATTTTCTTATGTCGCGAATGAAGAATGCAAATGCGTAGAACAAAAAATAAATTGCAGTTCCGTAGCCCACAGACAGATAGACAGGGCCGTGAGTCCAGATGCCTGTTTCGATATCGTAACTTGCAATCCAGCCTGTCCAAGTGTTTATGAAACAGATTACAAGGTACACAAGATAAATGCCAAGATTTATTTTACGAAAGAGAGCCCTAAAGCGGGAGTTGCTTTTAAAGAAGGAGTCCAAATACCATGTAAAGGCAAAGGACATTCCAGTTGAAGCCATAAAGTTTAGGGACTGAATGAATTTCTTTATGAAAACATTAAGTTCGGTATTTTCCAACATGCCAATTGCAGGACGAAGGACTTCCAGAAAAGTTGCGACCGTTACAATAAAGGCAAACAACCGAAACCTTCGGCTCTGATGGCTTGCGTTGTATTTTGTGATGACAAAATAGCAGAGCAATAAATCAAACACCAGCGCGGCTATGCCAAAGTAATTTTTGGGCATGCTTACAAGTGCGCTTAATACCGTTCTCATAAGGCTATATTATAACAGCAAAAGTTGAATTCAACAAGGAAAAAATAAGCCTTACGAAAACGGCATACTATAACTCTGACTAGAACTATGCAAACTGGGCCATACGAAGTTTGTAGTATTCACCCTTTTTTGCCATAAGTTCTGTGGGGGAACCGCTTTCCACAATGCCACCACGGTCAATTACAAAAATCCTGTCGGCGTTCTGAATTGTAGAAAGTCGGTGAGCAATGACAAAACTGGTGCGTCCCTTGAGCATGGAAGAAATTCCAGCCTGCACAAGAAGTTCCGTCTTGGTGTCTATACTACTGGTTGCCTCGTCCAAAATCAGAATGCGAGGATTTGAAAGCATGGTTCTTGCAAAAGCCACAAGTTGTCTCTGACCGTTTGAAAGTTCGCCTCCCCTTGCCGTAAGTTTTGTGTCGTAGCCGTCGGGCAGGGTTCTTATAAAGTCGTCCGCATGAACTGCACGGCTAGCCTCTAGCATTTCTTCCTCGCTTGCTTCCAGTTTTCCGTACATAATGTTCTCACGGATTGTACCGCTAAAGATATAGCTGTCCTGAGTCATTATGCCCATCTGGGTACGCAGAGAATCAAGGGTAACGCTCTTAATGTCGCTTCCGTCAATCAGAAGCTGGCCCTCCTTTATGTCGTAAAAGCGGCTTACAAGATTTACCACGGTAGACTTTCCTGCTCCTGTAGGTCCCACAAGAGCAATTGTTTCCCCAGGTTCCACAGTAAAGGAAACATCTTTAAGCACATCCGTCTGAGAGTCGTAACCAAAAGTAACATTCTTAAACTGAACCCTACCCTTTACAGGCGCAAGCTTTACCGCCTCTGGAGAATCTGTTACGGTCGCCTTTGTGTCTATAATTTCGAAAATCCGTTCCGCACCGCTAGCCGCATTTACAAACTGGTTGTAAAAGTTGCTCAGGTTCATAATGGGTTGCCAGAACATGCTTACATAGGAGGCAAACGCAATGTATGTTCCCAAAGAGACACTGTCTACTCCAAGCACACTGATTCCTACAAAGTAGAGGGCGGCTGTTCCCACACTCCAACACAGGTCAATCCAAGAGCCAAAAGCATCGCACCATCTTACGGCACGAATAAATTCTCTGCGGTCGTCCCACACAAGTTCCTGAAAAGTTCTGTCTGTTTCTGTCTCTGCCCTAAAGCTTTGTATGATTTTTATTCCGCTTAAATCTTCGTTTATGAAGGCGTTCATGTTTGAAGACTTCTGCCTCTTTGCCCTCCAGTGTTTTTCTGCCACAATGGAAATGAGGAAGATTCCTGCAACCATAAAGGGAAGACTGCAAAGGGCCGCAAGAGCAAGCTTCCAGTTTTTTACAAACATAATTACAAGAACCGCCGTAACGGTTATCATGCTAGGAATAAAAGTGGTAACAGCATTTTCTATAATGTCCTTTAGAGAGTTCGTGTCGCCTATAATGCGTGCAAGAATTTTTCCTGAAGGACGGCTGTCAAAAAATGCCAAATCCAAACTCTGAATGTGGTCATAAAGTTCCTGACGCAAATTCTGAATTACCTTGTTGCTTGTCTTTGCCATAACCAACATACGGATTTTAATTGCAATTACGGTAAGCAGATTAAGCACCGCACCAAGAATGACAATGCGCACCAGTCCCGGAATGTCACCCAGAAGCACATAATCATCTATGGCCAATTCCTGCAGAAGAGGATTTATTAAATCTACCGCCGTACCAAATGCCATAAGGACAAACACAATCAGTATGCGTCCCTTGTATTTTAATAGGTAAGAAAAAAGTCGCGGCATTGTAGCAAACTTCGACTTCTTTTCTGTTTTTTCGTCCTGCTTATAGCTGTTCATTTTATTCTCCGTTGCATAAGCCTAATACTGGCTGTCGTAAGTTTCCTTATAAAGGCCGCCCTTTGCCAGAAGTTCCTCGTGGGTTCCGCATTCTGCAACACGGCCCTTTTCTAGAACTATTATTTTGTCTGCCTTGCGAACTGCACTTATCCTGTGGGCAATGATGATTTTTGTCATGCCCTGCAAATCCGCAAGCACCTGCTGAATTTCCTGCTCAGTTTCAGTATCCAGTGCCGAAGTGGAATCGTCCAGAACAAGAACCGGTGTTTTTCGCGCAAGAGCCCTTGCTATGGTAATGCGCTGCTTTTGTCCTCCGCTCAGACCAACTCCACGCTCGCCAATTACCGTCATTTCTCCTTCGGTCATTTTGTCTACAAACTCAGTGCTGTGGGAAGCCTCTAGCGCGGTACGCACTTCTGCCGTAGTCATGCTTTCTCTTGCACCCAGGCGGATGTTACCGTCAATGGTGTCGCTAAAGAGGAAGATGTCCTGCATTACACAGGCAACAGATTTTCTTAGAGTTGGAAGGGGAATTTCCCGAATGTCCACTCCGTCCAAAAGAATGCTACCTTCGCTTACATCGTACATGCGCTTTAAGAGGTTGATGATTGTAGTCTTGCCCGAACCTGTTGCACCCATAATGCCCAAAGTTTGCCCTGCTTTTATGTCAAAGGAAACATCATCCAAAATGGTGCGACAGTCATCACCCTGTCCTGCTCGGTAGGTAACATGATCAAAAGCTACATCACCGTTTATGTCAAAGGGCGAGACAAGTGCAACTGTAAATTCAGGATCAGAGTCAACCTGTGCCTCATCCACAATCTGCGGCATCTGCTCGTAAATTTTATTCAATCTTTTAACTGATGCCTTTGCAGAAGAAAAACCGTTTGCAAGCCAGCCTAGCATTTCCATGGGCCAGACAATGTTTCCGGCATACTGGAGAAATGCAATAAGCTCGCCTATGGTAATTTTCTGTCCGCCTGCAAGAGGATTGCCGTTAATAACAAAGACGCCTCCCACAAGAAGTGTCACCACAACAAGACTACGGGTAACAATCTGTATTATGGGATTGTATTTTACAAACACCCGGCTAAGGTCTATGTTAAGTTCGTAGTACTTCTGGTTATGCTTATGGAATTTGTTTATTTCAAATCCTTCACGAGCAAAGGCTTTTACAGTACGCACTCCAGCAAGATTTTCTGCGGCGGTATTGTTCAGTTCAGAATTTTCCTGAGCCACTGCGCCAAAGAGGGAGTCAAGTTTCTTTTCCATAAGAAAGGCAACTACTGCAGAAGCAATCATTCCAAGTGTAGGGATTATGGCAAGCCACACATTCATGGCAAACATAAAGTAAAGCACACTTACCACGCGAACCACAACCTCGGCCATAAGGATTCCCATAAAGGCGGCAATATCCCAAATGCGGTCAACATCATCCTTTATCCGGCTCATAAGTTCACCAGAGTTTATTCCGTCAAAGAAGTTTGCAGAAAGGCTCTGAATTTTCTGAAACAAATTGATTCGAATTTCAGAGGCAATTTTGCTTCCTGCCCAGTCACATAAAAATTCCTTCGTGTACTGGAATATGCACCTACCCACTCCTATTGCAAGAATACCCATAAGCAGAGGCGTAAGTAATTCCATATTTCGGGCAACAAGTACATCATCTGTTATGTGTTGCACGATTTTTGGTGCAACCATATCAAGCATTGTTCCAGCAGTCATGGCCAACACTGCAATAAGATACAGGAACAGATACCTTTTAAAATAATTGAGTAAATTAAGCCTGTTCATTTTTCCGCTTTATATTTTATGTCAGCTAAAAAAAATCGGCGTGCGAGGGAAGTGCCGAAACCAAATCATGATGGGTAAAATCTTTAGGTAAGGCACATACTAATCTCTTACACATTCTTTGTCAACTGTTAAGAGGTGCCTTGTAAACAAATCGGTATATATTCGTCTTATAAGGATGTTGGTAAAAGTTCGCTTG
>ERZ842401.4025-NODE-4025-length-17550-cov-4.237954_pt1 | contig 17550 bp, 13 predicted proteins | sample MGYA00521270_ERZ842401 | MGnify/ENA primary metagenome ERZ842401 (study PRJEB31892, sample SAMEA3878208) | bioreactor metagenome | biome: Moose rumen | place: Sweden | collected 2011-10 | study: EMG produced TPA metagenomics assembly of the PRJEB12797 data set...
CCTCTGAATGTGCTTTATCTCTACAGGATTTTCAAAAGTTGCGTTCATTATTTTTTTGATGTATTCGACATCGCTGTCGTCAACAACACCGTCGAAGTTTGCGTCTGCATACTTCAATTTACTAGCAGTTCCGTCTTTGAGTGCAGACTGAAGAGCATCCACATCTTTTTGATCAATGACCAAATCTTCGTTGACGTTTCCGAAGACTTCCAAGCAAGGGTTCAGGTCAGCATCTGCCAGATGTGAAAGGTCGACGTCGTCAGGGTCGTATTTGGGCTTCTCCTGTGTGAGAATAACAACACTTACTGCGACAACAAAGATCACAACTACAGCTACAATGGCTATTGTAACTTTTTTGTCCATTTTATCACTTCTTGTCCCGTATTGCGGAGGCAATGTCTCCCACAATAGTTTCGCCCTATTAATAATGGATTATTCAGCCAAGTGGTTTATAATGGCGATAATTATTGCCCATGCGTTTTTTGAACAAGCATGGTTTGAATACATAGTTCGAAACACTTGGCTTATATCTCCGATATGAGATAACTGGATAGGAAGGTCTGTCCATGGAAAAACTCCTGTTCCCGTTCGTAGCCGTCGTCGGCCAAGATGACATGAAGAAGGCGCTGTTGCTCAACATAGTGGATCCGAGCATCGGGGGCGCGCTCATCAAAGGGGAGAAGGGTACCGCCAAATCCACCACCGTGCGCTCATTGGCCCAGATACTGCCGTACAGGGAGACCGTGGAGGGATGCCGTTTCAATTGTAATCCCAAGAACCCTGGTTCCCTCTGTCCGGAATGTGTGGAGAGGTCGGAGAAGGAAGGCCTTCTGCTCTCAGGCATACAGCGCATGAGGGTGGTTGAACTCCCGCTCAGCGCAACGGAGGACCGTGTTGCAGGTACACTCGACATAGAGCATGTACTGAAGACGGGAGAGAAGAAGTTCGAGCCCGGTGTCTTAGCGCAGGCCAACAACAACCTCCTCTATGTGGATGAGGTGAATCTTCTGGACGACCATATCGTGGATCTCCTTCTGGATTCCGCAGCGATGGGCGTGAACTACATCGAGAGGGAGGGGGTATCGTTCTCCCACCCGGCACGTTTCATTCTGATAGGGACAATGAATCCAGAGGAGGGAGAGCTCAGACCCCAGTTATTGGACAGGTTCGGACTGTCCGTGGATGTCAAGGGTGACAAGGATACCGATGTCCGCATGGAGATCGTCAAGAGGAGGATAGAGTTCGACACGGATCCGTCCGGATACACGAAGAAGTATCAGGCGGAGTCCGATGCACTCAGGGACAGGTTGTCCGAGGCAAGGGAAGCGGTCCGCAGCATCATCGTGGACGATTCTATCGTAAAGGCCATCGTGACGATCACCACATCCTTCGGTATCGACGGCCACAGGGCAGATATCACCATGATGAAGGCCGCCAAGGCCAATGCAGCTCTGGAGGGCAGGAAGGAGGTCACCAAGGATGACATCAGGGCGGTGGCCGCATTGGTGCTGTCCCATCGTATGAGGCGCAGGCCCTTCGAGGAGGCCGCATTCGACTACGAGGAGCTCGAGAGATGCCTCCAGTCGATCTGAGATACTTCCCGTTCACAGCCGTCCTGGGGATGGACGACGCGAAGAGGGCGATGCAGTGCATCCTAGTCAATCCTAATCTCAAGACGGTTATGATCAGAGGAGGTCAGGGTACCGCCAAGACCGTTCTGGCCAGATCGATCGGTCACATTTCAGGTAAGAGCATAATCAACATCCCGGTGAACATCTCCGAGGAGCAGCTCTTCGGCGGTATGGACATAGACGAGACCATCAGGACCGGGAAGGTCTGTATGCAGCCTGGATTGCTGTCAAAGGCCGACGGCAACATACTGTATGTAGACGACGTCAATCTGATGGACCAGAGGATCCTGATGACCCTGCTCAATTCTGTCCTAGACGGAAGGGTCGTTGTCGAGAGGGAAGGGGTGTCCGCCGAATATTGTGTGGATACCGTTCTCATCGCAACTATGAATCCCTCCGATTCCGATGTCAGCTCCCACATATTGGACAGGTTCGACCTGTGCGCTTACGCTTCATTCCCCGACGAGGAGGACAAGAGGGCTGAGATACTCCGTCGCAACGCCGATTTCCAAAAGGATCCGGCTGGTTTCATAGAGAAGTTCAGGGAAGAGGAGGATACTCTAAAAGCGAACCTCGACCGTTCCAAGAAGATCCTCCCATTGGTCACTATGACCGACGACCTTATCGGAGTATCCGTGGAACTCACGGTGAAGGTCCTTGCCGATGGTCACCGCGGGGACATCGCTATGATCAACACCGCCAAGGCGTTGGCGGCACTGAATGGCCGCGACGAGGTCATGAAGAAGGATGTGGAGGAGGCAGCTATGCTCTGCCTCGCACACCGCAGGAACTACACCCAGGAGCAGCCTCAGGAACCTCCGAGACCTGAAGAACCCGAAGAGGACGACCAGGAGCCCCAGGAGAACGAGGAACAACAGCAGGAACAGCAGCAACAGGAGCAGGAACCCGAGAGCAATGAAGATCATAATCAGGAACCTCCGCCGGACATGGATTTCCAGCAGCTCCTGGATGACATGGTATTCGAGATCGGCGACCAGTTCAGAGTCATAGATTATCTCAATGACGGGAGGAGGAAGGTCTCCAAGACCTCCGCCAAGAAGGGCAGGAGGATGATGGTGGAGAGCTCTAACTCATCGGGCCGCTACGCAAGGTCCAGGATACCATCGGACAGGACCCACGATATAGCATTCGATGCCACCGTCAGGGCGGCTGCTCCGTATCAGAGATCGAGGGACCATTCCGGATTGGCCATTAACATCCAGAAGCAGGATGTCAGGGAGAAGGTGCGCGAGATGCGCGCAGGATGCACGATACTCTTCCTGGTGGATGCCAGCGGTTCACTCGGAGTGAGGAAGAGGATGTCCGCAGTGAAAGGAGCAGTTCTCTCGATGCTCAGGGACAGTTACGTCAAGAGGGACAGGATAGGCATGATGGCCTTCAGGCGCGATTCCGCCGAACTGGTCCTTCCCCCGACGAGATCCGTTGAATACAGCTACAGGAAACTGGAGGAGATGCCGACCGGAGGGAAGACCCCTCTGTCCGAGGCATTGGTCACGGTGAACGAGTACATGACGTCCTATTCACGCTCACATGTGGGAGAGATGTGCTACATTGTCCTGATAACCGACGGGCGTGCTAATGTCCCTCTTCAGGAAGGCATCAACGCCAACGATGAGGTGCTGAAGCTGGCAGAGGACATGGCCATACCCCAGGTGAGATGGGTCGTCATCGATGCCAGCGCAGGATTCATCAGATTCGACAATGCGGAGAAGCTGGCCCAGGCGCTGGGAGGCACATATTTCAGATTGGAGGATCTGAACGCCGACCGTCTGGCGGAGAGCGTCAGAGCGGTGATACGCTGAAGGTGATGTCATGAGGTACGTCAACATCTCTATCGGAACGATGGACAGCTTCCTTATGAACAAGGCCGTCGAGGAAGTCCGCGGAATGGGATACGACATAGAGTACCGCAACTTCGACAACACCGACCTGGACGAGGATCCGTTGTTCCTGGCCGAAGCTGTGGAGTTCATCTCCGGAGCGGATTTCGTCACGATAAAGGTACACGGTGATACGTCATACTGCAAGAAGTTCGACAAGATCAGCAATGCATTGCAGATGCATCACGTCTGCATGCATCTCAGCTGCACCGACGACTGCGTCACGGAGGCGTTCAGGGATTACTTCCTGGGAACGGATGACGAATACGATCTCGTGATGAGATATGCGGTCCTCGGAGGCGACGGGAATTTCATCTCATTGATCAAATGGGCGTTGAACAGGTTCGACGGACTAGATCTGGAGATAGATCCGCCGATACGCCCGAGTACAGAGGGTGTGTACTATCCCGGACGTGAGGTGTGTTCGTTCCAAGATTATCTCTCAGAACTGGACACGTCCATACCTAACATCGGGATATTCTTCTATCAGAAGCAGTGGGTCACAGGCAACCTGGACAACGTGGACGGATTGATCAGGGCCGTGGAATCGCTGGGAGCGAATCCCATAGCGATGTTCTTCAACACCTCAGAGGGGAAGATAGACGGTTCCAAAGGCATAAAGAGGATCCTCCGCGAGGATATGACCATTGACGGGGAACCGGTGCTGGATGCCATCATCAACACCATGAGCTTCAGCCAGACACTGATAGCTACTCCTGGTACGGGTGACCAGGTGTGCGATGACAACTTCTTCATGGACTATGGTGTACCTGTTCTGCAAGCCATGACTATGGTCAGCACCGAGGAGCACTGGCGTGATCATCTGGAGGGATTGATCCCGGCGGAGATCGCTTACGACGTGGTGCATCCGGAGTTCGACGGACAGATCATCACCGTTCCTAGTTCGAGCACCGAGGTCACAGAGAAGGGTTCCCGCTATTATCATTCCATCAAGGACAGGGCCTAGCGCATAGCCGACATGGCGGTCATGTGGGCGAAGCTCCGTCATATCGAGAACAAGGACAGGAAGGTGGCGATCCTCCTCTACCAGTATCCTCCTAAGAACGCGGATGCCGGAGGAGCCGCTGGATTGGATACATTCGCGAGCGTTGTGAACATCCTCCACAGGATGAGGGCCGACGGTTACGACGTCGGAGATTCGATACCGGACACTCCGAAGGAACTGGTTGATATTATGCTCTCGGGACTAACCAATGATTCCGATTGGATATCGCAGGAGGAGGTCAGGAAACGTTCGGTGGATCTCATTCCTCCGGAGCAGTACGACGAATGGTATCAACAGTTATCAGAGAGAATCAGGGAACGTCTCAAGAACGATTGGGGCAAGCCTCCCGGGGACCATTATTCCGTCGGAAAGGACATCATCGTACCAGGTACGGTGTTCGGGAACATCATCGTCGGCTTCCAGCCGGACAGGGGAAGGGACATACAGGCCAACTATCACGATCCCAACACCATACATCCGCATCAGTACTACGCATACTACAAGTGGCTCAGACACGACTTCGGAGCCAACGCGGTGATACACGTCGGTACCCATGGCACATTGGAATGGCTGCCCGGGAAATCGGTCGCATTGAGCGGGGACTGTTCCCCCGATTACATTCTGGATTCACTTCCGGACATCTACCCTTACGTCATCGGCAATCCCGGCGAGGGAATACAGGCCAAGAGGCGTGCGGCAGCGGTGATCATCGACCATATGATCCCGACCATGACACGTGCCGGAGGGTACGATGAGATACTGGAACTGGAAGGCACCCTGCAGAACTTCATGAACGCCAAGGCTCAGGGGCAAGATCAGAACCTGGGATTCATCAGGCAGAAGATCAGGGACATCCTGACAAGGATGGACATGTACAACGACCTCAAGCTCGATCCTGGGTGCGATGACGATACATTGGATGACAGGTTCGACGACCTCTACGATTACGTCGTGGATATCAAAGAGAACCTGATCAAGGACGGATTGCACATCCTCGGGAACGTGTCCGAAGGGAAGAGGATGGAGGAGGACATTTACAGTCTGGTCCGTGTCCCCAACGGCGAGATCCCGTCGCTCCGCGAATCCATCGCCAACGCATTGGGATACGACATCCTGGACATCCAGAACAACGCATCCCAGCGTGACGCATCGGGAAGACTGAAGGGACAGGTCCTGGAGGATGTGGAGACACGTACGGAGTCGCTAATATCGAGGATGGCGGAGAAGGGATTCTCGAAGGAGGAGTGCCTTGGGCTGCTGTCAGAATACGGACCTACGGATAATCTTGTAAAAGTGGTCTCATTCGTTTGCGACGAACTTCATCCCAATCTCCTGAGGATGGGCAACGAGATCGACAGCGTGATGGCCGGACTCCGGGGAAGATATGTGGAACCTGGCCCGTCCGGATGCCCGACCAGGGGAAGGGCCCAGATACTCCCGACTGGAAGGAACTTCTATTCGATAGATCCTGACGCGATCCCGTGGCATTCCAGCTGGGAGATCGGAAAGACCATGGCCGATCAGATGCTCGAACGCTACATAGACCAGCACGGAGGATATCCGCACAGCATCGGAATAGTCATGTGGGCCACCGACACGATGAAGACCGGAGGAGATGACACCGCATATGTGCTGTGGTTACTGGGGATCCGTCCGGTGTGGACCGGTTACGCGGGGCGTGTGAAAGATCTGGAGGTCATCCCCGTCTCGGAGCTGGGGAGGCCGAGGATAGATGTAACATTGAGGATCAGCGGACTGTTCAGGGACACGTTCCCCAATCTAGTCAGGATGATCGACCGTGCTGTCCAGAAGGTCGCTTCCCTGGACGAATCGGAAGAGGAGAACTATCTGCTCGCGAACCTCCGCAAGGATATCGTCGAGGCCATAGAGGAAGGCATCCCGGAGGATCAGGCCAGAGAGGATGCGATGATCCGCATATTCGGTGATGCACCGGGTTCATACGGTTCAGGTACGAACATCCTGGTCAGGACATCGGATTGGAAGGACCAGTCGGAGATCGGGGACATCTACCGCAGCTACGGCGAATTCGCATATGGACTCGGAAGATCCGGAGAACGCAAGCCGGAGGCATTCAGGCGCAGGCTCATGAACATGGATGTCACGGTGAAGAACAGCGTCAGCCGCGAGTACGATATGTTCGACAACGACGACGTCTACACAGATCTCGGCGGCATGAACGCTGCCGTGAAATCGCTGCGCGGAGAACAGCCCATGTCAGTGATCGGATTCTCTGCGGACACATCTAACATCAAGACGAAGACCGTCGACGAGGAAGGACGTTATATCTTCCGTAGCAAGATCAACAACCCGAAGTGGGTCGAAGGGCTGAAACCGCATGGATTCAAGGGTGCCCAGGAGATCTCCAAGATGGCGGAGTATGTTTTCGGTTGGGATGCAACTTCGGATATAATCGAGGATTGGGAGTACAAGGCCATAGCGGACAACTTCCTATTCAACAAGGACAATGCGGAATGGTTCAGGGAAGCCAATCCATATGCCATGATGGAAGTTGTGCAGAGGCTGTTGGAAGCGATACACCGCGGTATGTGGGATGCCGACGACGAGATGAAGCAGGATCTGATGAGGCTCTTCGAGGAACTCGAAGGCGACCTGGAGGGGATCAACGATGTATGAGTCAAACTTATCTCCGAACAGACCATTGAGAAACATCAGGAGGCACCGATGGACAATATAATAGAGGTCAGGGACCTGGTCGTGAAGTTCGGCGATTTCGCGGCCGTGAACGGCATCAGTTTCGATGTCAAGGAAGGGGAGATATTCGGGTTCCTCGGACCCAACGGTGCCGGTAAGACCACATCCATACGCACGATCACCACCATCCAGAAGTACGATTCCGGATCGGTGTCCATAGACGGTCACGACATCAAGTCAGATTATCTAGAGGCGAGGAAGCTCATCGGTATCGCGCAGCAGCACATCTCCCTCGACAAGGACCTGACCGTCCGTCAGAACCTCAAGCATCACGCGATAATGCACAAGATCCCGGCCAAGGAGCTGGATCGCACCATCGAGGAGATGGCCGACATCCTGGAGCTGGGGGATTTCATGGACCACAAGGTGATGGACTTGTCGGGAGGGTGGAAGAGGAAGGCCGCCATCATAGGCGCCATAATCCATAGTCCCAAGATCCTCCTGCTGGACGAGCCCACCGCCGGTCTAGACACCCGCTCCAGGCACATGCTCTGGGAACTGGTCCGCAAGCTCAATTCCAAAGGGACAACCATATTCCTCACCACGCACTACATCGAGGAGGCGGAGACACTCTGCGACAAGGTCGCCATCATCGATCACGGTAAGCTGATAGCGATCGGTACTGTGGACGAGCTCAGAGATAAGATAGGAAGGATCTCAGTCGAGACCACCTGGGATGACGGAAGACGCCGCAAGGAATACTTCCCCAGCATACAGGAGGCGAAGGAATTCTCTCAGACATTGGGTGACAAGCTGTTCAACATCAGGAGGACCAGTCTGGAGGACGTGTTCCTGGAGCTCACGGGAGGCGACATACAATGACGATCCTGGATGAGGCGTACCGTGTGGCATGGGGGGACCTCGTGTACATGAAGGAGAACATCATCGAGGTGCTCCTGTCATCGCTGGTAGGTCCGCTTCTGTACCTTCTGGCATTCGGTTTCGGTGTCGGGGGCAGCATGGAGGACCCTCAGGGGTATGTGATGTACATCGTGCCCGGAATTGTGGCGCTGACCACCCTGTCATCGACATTCAGTTCGGTGTCGATGAAGGTACTCGTACAGAGGCTGTTCTACATGAGTTTCGACGAGCTTCTGCTCTGTCCTCTTCACATCTCGGCCATCATCCTCGGAAAGGCTTTGCAAGGAGTGGTCAGGGCGTTCATCAGCTGTACCATCCTGGTAATCGTGGGATGGCTTCTGTCCCCGCAGATCATCATCAGTCCGTGGGTGTTCGTGCTGATCATATTCGCAGGTCTGATGTTCTCACTGTTGGGACTTCTGGCAGGTATGATAACAAGCAAGACACAGAACCTGGCATTGTTCTCCAGCATCGCCATCATCCCGATGACATTCCTGTGCGGAACCCTGTTCGATTCCGCAACATTGCCGGATGCGGTCGCTTTCATTATAGACATACTTCCTCTATCGCCTGTGAGCGGTCTGATGAGGAGCCTTATGCTTCCCGATTACGCGATAGATCCGATATCGATAGCTATCATGGCCGTGTACACCGTGTTGCTGTACTGCGGCTGCTACTACATGATCAAGAACAACAAATGCTGAGGTGTACCATGGCAGAGGATTCGATGAAATCGTTCGATAAGAAGGATAGGAGACTGGCACTAGTGATCGTAGATGTCCAGAAGAAGTTCATCGTGAGTGCTGATGACAGTACTTTGGATTCGGCCAAGCTCCACACGCCGATGATGCTGTCCGTCATCGACAGGTTCAGGAGGGCAGGGAGGCCGGTCATCTGGATCCTGTACGAGGGGCCAACACATCTGGAAGGTATCACGAATGAGACGTATGAGCTCCTCGACGGATTCTCGATCGATGAGTCGGATACAGTTGTCATCAAGCATCACATGAACTCATTCAACGAGACCGATCTCGCCAAGATAATCCTCTCGAAGGATTGTGATGCGGCACTCCTCATGGGCATGTTCGCCCAATATTGTGTGATGTCCACTTATTGGGGCGCTTTCGATAACGGTGTGTCGCCTTACATGATGAAGGGCGGGCTCATAAGCACTCAGGAGAGGTTCTGCGATATGGCAGTTGAATTGTGCAAGTACTATACGTCCGAGGAATTGGACGAGAATCTGGAAAGGCACAGGCTCAGATGATCACTGAGTGCGTTCCCTTATACTGTCCTTGATGTCCCTGATGGAGATGTTCTCGATCTTCTCGATGGTGCTCCTCTTGGAGTTGGTGGCAGCCTTCTTGACATCATTGATGGTGATGTTCTCCATCGTGTCCTTGGCACCGACCGTTATCGCATTGCGTATGGCCTTGTCACGGGTATCCTCGAACTTGTCGACCACAGCTCTGACCTCCGGGGACAGCGGTGCCGCATCGATCATAGCTTCGAAGAAGTGCATGAATTCCAGACATCCGGTTATGAAATGCTTTTGGACGTCGTCATCGTTCAGGATGACGAGCATAGCTTCTCCCAGTTCCTTGGCCTTCATCTTAGTCTCGTCGAGTTTCTCCTCAAGGATCTTATCGGGTGTCTTGAACTCTTCCTCGGGTTCCTTGCCCTCATCCAGTATGCTCTGGATCATCTCCCTGTTATCGAGGATGAACTTCCTGAACTCTTCGGGATCAGTCTCTGCCATGTTGAAGAAAACGCATTCGTGATATATACTGATTGCAGATTATGACAGCATTTCCATTCTCGTTTCTTACCGAATCACGGATCCTCTCCCATATTCTGATGATATCCGTGGCTATTCGATCCTTCGGACCTATCATCCATTATTTATTCCCAGAGCACTATCCAGCAACCGACTGTTATCATGAGCGGCATATTCTCCTTCGTCAGGTTCTTCCGGAGAACGGAATGGGTCCTAGCGATAGCCGTGCTGCTCATGATCATATTCGAAGTATGGTTGGACCTGGAAGTGCCCGGTTACATGGCAGCGATCACCGACGTCATAACCGCGGGCGGAACGGCCGAGGAGGTCCTGGAAAAAGCGATTCCGATGGTACTGTGCGCCATAGGCAGTCTCGCGGTCGGTCTCGTGATAAGCGTGACCGTAGGATGGATCTCGTCCTCGGTGGCAAAGACCATCCGCGAAGCGGAGTTCGACCATATACAGAAATTCTCATTCAGCGAGATCGACAGGATCTCCTCCTACAGTCTCATAACACGTTCCACCAACGATGTCAAACAGATCCAGGATTTCATAGGTATCGCGATGCAATCATTCCTGAGGGCACCGATTATCTCTATCTGGGCCATAATCAGGATCAGTCAGAGCGACATGACCTGGACGGCGGCAACGATGGTCGCCGTCGTGGCGATGATCATACTGGTATTCACCGTGATGCGCCTGACCGCGCCTCTCTACAGGAAGGTTCAGAAGCTCAACGACGGGATCAACGCGATCACGATGGAGATGCTGACCGGACAGAGGGTGATAAGGGCATACAATGCCGACGAACTCGAGAGGCAGAAGTTCAAGGAGGCCAACGATGCCCTGGCGGACAATAACATCCATGCCATGAGGATAATGGGTACCAACGTTCCCCTGAACAGCCTTATCAGGAACGTCCTGACCATGGCGATCTATTGGCTGGGCGCATTCATCATCATAGGCACATCGTCGGAGGATGGACGTCTCGAGTTGTTCTCGGAGATGATCGTATTCTCCACTTACGCCATCATGGCGTTGAACGGTTTCCGTACATTGGTCCAGGTGTTCAACGTATTCCCGCGTGCTCAGACATCCCTCGACCGTATCTTCGAGGTCCTTGAAACGGAGCCGTCCATCAGGACAGGTACCGAGAGGGACGGCGACCGTTCCGGTTCCGTCCAGTTCAGGAACGTAAGCTTCCGTTACGCCGGTTCGTCCACTGATATCCTTACGAACGTAACCTTCCACGCCGATCCCGGGCAGACCGTGGCCATAATCGGGGCGACCGGATGCGGTAAGACATCACTTGTCAACCTGATACCGAGGTTCTATGACTGTCTCGAAGGAGAGGTGCACGTGGACGGGGTCGATGTAAGGGAATACGATCTGGATTCGCTGAGATCCAAGATAGGGTTCGCGGCCCAGAGAGCGACCATACTATCGGGCAGCGTCAGAGACAATGTCAATTACGGGATGGGTTCCGAAGAACGCGGCGATGAAGATGTCTGGGGCGCTCTGAAGGTCGCATGCATAGACGATTTCATCAGGGACGAGGGAGGATTGGACATCAACCTCTCCGAGGAGGGAAGGAACATCTCAGGGGGCCAGAAGCAGAGGGTTTCCATAGCGAGGGCCGTCTGCAAGGATCCGGAGATCTACATCTTCGATGACTGTTTCTCGGCGATAGACTTCCGTACGGATCTGGAGGTACGCAGGAGACTGAGAGAGCGCACGAAGGATTCCACGGTCATATTGGTCACACAGAGGATCGGTACTGCAAGGGGTGCCGACAAGATCGTCGTCATGGACGACGGTGAGATAGTGGACCAAGGCACACATTCAGAACTGTTGGAAAGATGCAGCCTGTACAGGGAGATAGCCGAATCCCAGAGGACGGGTGATGAGCTATGAGCGACAGGCAGCCGCGCAACAGCGGACACGCACGTGGATCCATGTATGGCAGGGAGAAGCCAAGGTCCATGAGGGACGCATGGTCGATAATCTTCAGATACATCTACGGGTACAGAGGGGTGTTCCTCCTTGCGGTCATCATGATACTGGCAGAGACGGTGCTCACGTCGCTTGCACCGGAGTATCTGGGAAGCATGACGGATATCATAGAGGAAGGACTCCATTCGGGCGATATAGATCTGGACGCGGTCACTTGGAACGCCCTCGTGGCCTTCGTCCTCTACGCATCATCTACCTTGGCTATGTACATGCGCCAGTTTTGGATGGCAGGCATCGCTCAGAACGTCTCACGCAAGATGAGGTTCGATCTGCAATCCAAGATGGACCGTCTGCCGATGAGGTTCTTCGACGGTTGCCGGAAAGGGGACGTGATGAGCAGGTTCACCAACGATACCGACACCGTAGGTTCCGCTCTGGGAAGGTCCCTTCCTATATTCACGCACGGCGTCATGCTCTTCTTCGTACTGATAGCGATAATGCTGATAATGAACGTAACATTGGCGCTCGTCTCAATGGTATCCGCATTCTTGGGAATGATAATGGCCGCTATCGTTGTGAGGATCACCCGGAAATACTACCGTTCCCAGCAGAGGAACATCGGCAATATGTACGGATTGATCTCAGAGCTGTACACCACGCACGATGTAGTCATCGCATATTCCGCCACCGGTAAGAACAAGGCAAGATTCGACGAGATCAACGAGTCCCTCCGTGCGAGCGGATTCCGTTCCGAGGTAACCATGGGATTGCTCCCGGCGGTGATGAAGTTCTTCGGTAACATAGGTTACGTAGCGGTCTGCATCGTAGGTGCGGTGATGGTCATAGATGGGCAGATAACCATCGGAATGGTCGTTGCTTTCATCCTTTACGTGAAGCTGTTCTCGGGACCGCTGGACATGATAGCGCATTCACTCGGGAGTCTGCAGTCTGCAGGTGCCGGAGCAGAGAGGATCTACGACTTCCTTTCGATGGCGGAGATGGAGCCTGACACCAAGGACTTGAAGATAGAAGATGTCAAAGGCAAGGTGGAGTTCAGGGACGTCCACTTCGGATACAACGAGGGCACCGAGACTATCAAGGGATTCACCGCCACGGTGGAGCCCGGACAGAAGGTGGCCATAGTCGGGGCCACCGGTGCAGGCAAGACCACTACGGTGAATCTGCTGATGAGGTTCTACGAGATCAGCAAGGGCGACATAACGATCGACGGGGTCTCCATCAAGGATATGAGGCGTAGGGATCTCCGCGACCTGTTCTGCATGGTGCTGCAGGATACGTGGCTGTTCGAAGGCACCATCAGGGAGAACATCGCATACTGCAGGGATGTCTCCGAGGAGGAGGTCATGGAGGCCTGCAGGATGGTCGGTCTGGAGGCATTCATAGAATCCTTGCCCGACGGTCTGAACACATTGGTCGGTTCCAAGAAGACCCTTTCGGAGGGTCAGAGGCAGCAGATATGCATAGCGAGGGCTTTGGTCGACAAATCTCCGATGCTCATCCTTGATGAAGCGACGAGTTCCGTCGACACCCGTACAGAGGTCGTCATCCAGAATGCGATCGATGCGATGATGCGCGGCAGGACCTCCTTCGTCATAGCCCACAGGCTGTCCACCGTACGCAATGCGGATATGATCCTCGTCATGAAGGACGGCAACATAGTCGAGAAGGGCACCCATTACGAACTGTTGAAGAAGGATGGGGTCTACTCGGATCTGTACAGGTCCCAGTTCGAATCCGGCGAATGATCATTCGACCAGGAACTCGAGCTTCTGCTTCAGGACCTTCACATCGAACACATCGAAGTCGATGACCTCCCCGTCCAGGTTGCAGGTGGCTGTCTTTTCGGGGATTATCGTGCATTCGGTGAACTGGAACTTGTCGACGTTGGGCTGGAAATCGAGACGTCCCCTGATGATCGCAAACAGGTTCAGGAGCCTCCTGATGACCGAGCTCTTTTTGATCACAACGACCTCCATGACACCGTCCGTCATCGAGGACAGTTTGGTCACGCACATGCCTCCTCCTGCACTTCCCGTACAGAAAACTCCGATGAACTCCGTCTCGTAACCGATCTCCTTGCCGTCGATCTTCAGGGTGTAGTTCCTCCTGTTGATGTGAGTGAGCAGTCCGGGGATCGTTCTTCCGTAGGAGCAACCGGTCTCCTTGTGCTTGATGACCATGTCCGCCGGGAAACCGAAGGCGCCGATCAGGGTCATGGTGTACGTGTCGTTGACCCTTGCGCAGTCCACTTTCCTTCTGTTCCCGTTCTTAATGATGCTGACGATCTTCTCCTCGGAGAAGTCCGCCCCGTATATCCCCTTGTAGAGGTCGTTCCCCGTTCCGTACGGGAGGATCGCCAATGAGATGTCCTTCTCCCAAATGCTGTTGATGGCTTCAAAAAGTGTACCGTCACCAGATGCGACGACGATGGTGTCGCAGTGGTCAGCTAGCTCTGCGGCCAATGTGCAGGCGTCGCCCGGCCCCTGGGTCTCGCGGTAATCGTATTCGATCCCCTCTTTCGTCAAGAGAGAAAGGAAACTCTTCATCTTTCCCTCGTGGTCCTTTTTTCCGGAATTGGGATTGTGGATTACCCCGATCATCAAGCCTGGTATTGTTTCCATCATATAAGTTATTGCAATCATTTGTACTATAATCAGCAACGTCAACCGGAACTATCATCGGGGTTAAATCTGAGTTATATGATTCTGAACCGTGCAGCAGATAACCTTGGACATGTTCGAAAGCGCCGCCATCGGAGCTCTGGTACTTGTAGCGGGTATACTGCTCGTCAAACGTTTCAGATTGTTCCGCAGATACTACATCCCCGCGGCGGTCGTTGGAGGGATACTGTTCTCTGTCCTGATGCTCGTGATATATGAGACCGTGGACATCGAGGTGGATTTCGACGGCACGATCAAGGACATCTGCATGAACCTGTTCTTCTGTTCCATAGGATTCATGGCATCGATATCCATGATGAGGTCCGGAGGTAGGGTCCTCCTGATCGTCACGGGACTGGTAGGTGTGCTGATCGTATTGCAGAACATCGTGGGCATGGGATGCGCCGTCATGTTCGGTCTTGAACCAGGTTATGGTCTGGCCATGGGCTCCATATCCCTTATTGGCGGATTGGGCACCTCTGCCGCATACGGTCCGATACTCGTGAACGACCACGGTCTTGTAGGTGCGGACGTCATCGCGGTAGCCAGCGCGACGATCGGTCTGGCCACGGCCGGATTCATCGGTGGACCTCTGGCCAGGCGTCTGATCAAGAAGAACGGTCTCAGATCGTTCGAGAAGGACAGGAAGGAGGTCTACAGGGAGAAGAAGGTGCTGGACAATGAGGCATTGCTCCACGCCATGATCCTTCTGGTGATATGTGTAGGGATCGGAGTGGTCCTCAATCAGGCGTTCGAGTCCATAGGTCTGTCCTTCCCGGCATATTTCGGAGGATTGATCCTGGCAGTAATCGTCAGGAACATCGCCGATGTGAAGAAGATCGAGCTCCCTGTGCAGGAGATAGAGGTGCTCGGATGGCTGGCCCTGTGCCTATTCCTGTCGATGGCCCTCATGAGCATTAAGCTGTGGCAGATATCCGGACTTGCAGGTGCGATGGTCGCCACCCTGCTGATACAGTTCATCGTGCTGATCCTGTTCTCATACTACGTGGTGTTCAGGGTCACCGGGAAGGATTACGAGTCAGCGGCATTATCGTCGGGTGTCGTCGGTTTCGGGATCGGTGCAACGCCCAACGCCGTCGCCAATGTGGAGGCGATCAAGAAGGAGCACGGTCCTGCACCGGTCGCCACGTTCGTGGTGCCGCTGGTGGGAGGGATATTCCTGGATGTCATGAATGTCACCGTGCTGACCATTCTGCTGAATGTGATCTGAATGCTCCAAGCATTTTGAAATACGGACTTCCTATAATCAAAAATGAAGCTGGCCGTCATCGTCTGTCAGTGCTTCAATCGTTGTCCCTGATGTTCATCCTCAGGCTGCGGAGCGGATCCTTGAACGAATAGGTCATCCCTTTGGTGTTCCCGTTCTTCTCTATCAGGTCCGCCTCGACAAGATGGTTCAAGATCTTCCGGAGGGTTTGGCTGCCCTCGATGATTGGTGTGATAACACACTCATAATATTCAGATTTCAGTTGACAATTTTCTCGACGGACAGCTCCAGTGTGATGTCACCGCTCCCGAGGAACTCCTTCATGGAATCGGCGGAAGCATTCTTCACTTTTGCGAGCGAGGTGTACTGCCATGAGTTGCTGCCATAGAACATCACGATGCTCTTCCCGTTGTAAAGTACAATGTCGCCTGGTCCGGTTACCGTGCTGACATCAGATCTTGTGAGCTTGATACCCATGTCTCCGACCTTCTCGAATCCTCCGTAATCCTGCAATCTTATGGACAGAGGGGAGTCCTCCAACACCATGATGAGCTCTTTCGCTGCATCGGTCTCTGCAAGATCGGCATAGACGGTGCCGTTGGGTCCGGAGATCCTCAGGATGTATTCATCAGGATCCACATCAGGTACCACTGGATCGGGGGAGGGATTGTCGGAATTGTTCATCAGGATGATAATGCCTCCTGCTATCAGAGCTATCGCTGCTACTGCGGCTATGGCCAAATATGTTTTTGGGATCATCGCTCACATCTCCGTTCAAGGGGCTCATGTACATCAAAACCCTGCTATTCCAAATATGGTGGATGGAGTATAAGCTTGATACCCTCAACGGCCTCTTTTCACTATGTTGCTCCTATAAACCAGAAGAACCCCCTTTTCAAGCAGGGGCCGATGAATGATCTGGTGATGAGAAATGGATGCAACCGCTAGAACACTTAAGATATTGATGGAAATCAGGATTAAGGTAATCAAACCGTATAACTCATCCTTATTTATTCAAGGGATTGTCATTTTTCACTGATAATTAATCTAAGGGATTGTCATTTTTCAATGAAAAAGAAACTAAGGGATTGTATAAATAATTGTAATCCAATAGCACATCAATGAATGTGTTCAGGCGTAAGATCTATGATGAGTTGATCGACTGGAAGAACAAGTGGTCAAGCGAGTATGCCATACTGCTGGAAGGCGCCAGGCGTGTGGGGAAGAGTACGATCGTAGAGGAATTCGCCAAGAACGAATACGATTCCTATCTGATAATCGATTTCAATCATGTGAAGAAGGACGTCATATCCGTGTTCGAGACCTACGGCCACGATACCGATAAGCTCCTTTCCACGCTCCAGATGGTGTGCAATGTCAGATTAAAACCAGGAAAGAGTCTTGTCGTGTTCGACGAGGTCCAGAAATATCCGAAGGCCAGAGAACTCATCAAATATCTGGTGAAGGACGGACGTTATGATTACATAGAGACGGGTTCCCTCATCACGCTCAAACAGAACATTCGTAATATTCAGATTCCTTCGGAGGAGATGCACCTACGCATGTTCCCCATGGATTTTGAAGAATGGTGCTGGGCCTGCGGATTCGAGGACATGTTCGGCATCGTTAAGGAAGCGTATGAGAAGAGGGAACCGCTGATTGATCCAGTACACAGATCTGTGATGGAACAGTTCAAGACATATATGCTCACCGGGGGGATGCCTCAGGCTGTCTCCAAGTATGAGCATATATGTCTTGAACTGTTCCATCACAGATCTG
>ERZ842401.4026-NODE-4026-length-17547-cov-5.774754_pt1 | contig 17547 bp, 9 predicted proteins | sample MGYA00521270_ERZ842401 | MGnify/ENA primary metagenome ERZ842401 (study PRJEB31892, sample SAMEA3878208) | bioreactor metagenome | biome: Moose rumen | place: Sweden | collected 2011-10 | study: EMG produced TPA metagenomics assembly of the PRJEB12797 data set...
AAGTTTCAGATGTCATGCCCTGAATTTTTAACACCTTCAATGAACGTGAAATACTTTATAAACCGGCTGAACCTACATAACAGTAAAGGGGGTGGCGCCAGTTTGGCAAGTGGGAAGTTTGAATTAATACCGGTCAGCGCATTAGTATGCCTCGTCGTATAGGAACAGATCGTTATTCTCGTAATATATCACCAGTTCGTTTTCGATTTTGTCTACATAGTCATGCATTGAATCAAAGAGCTCATCGATATTATCTTTGGTCACTCTACACTCTCCAAGCGCTATCTGCTGTTCCATATAGTGGTTGATTTCAGATGTAAAGTGAAGAGTATCCATGTAGTTATCAAGATTTGAAGTTATTTCTTCATTGTTCTGAAAGTAGTAAACCTCGACATTATCATACTCTAAAAGGGCATCTATAGCTGCTTTCTCATCATAAAGATAAGCGTTCACATCTCCCGATCTATAGGCACTGTCCCAGAATAGAATTGAATATGCAGGGAAAAAGAATTTAAATTCAGTCTCAGGATGATTTATTACCTCAGATGTAAGAAGGCTAATGTTTGCGGCAAGATTATCTGCATAAAAATCTTCTTTTTTCATATCAGAAATTGTTGAAGACCTGGCATAATGGCTCAACATTGCAGATTCGGAGAAGACCTTGCCCTCTTCCCAGTTGTATGACAGATTATCATCGTAATCTGTAAAAAGAGATTGAACCAGCATATAAGGAATCCTTTCAAAAATGACATCTTTGTTCCAAAGATAGGTATAATCATTAAAAATATTTTGATCATACAGATAAGTTGGAGAACCGGTTGTTTCGTAGGTAGTCTGAGGAGAAGCAGAAAGGGACGTTGTATCTATAGAATAAAAAACATATTCCGGAACATGACTTTCAAAGGCTACGTCAAGCAGATAACACAGATCTGCAGTTGCACCATAAGAACGAATTGCTTTTATAACAGTATCGCATGCGAAATCTTCTTCATACCAGCTGTTGTTATTGTTCTCAGCAACTGATGATCCAACAATAAGTCCTTGATATTCAAAATTACGAAGTGTTCCTACGCACTGATACTCTTTTTCTGTAAGAACGGGCGTCATACCAAACAAGGGTGCATGGTAATGGTAGAAAGGATCGAATATTATAACGACAAGAGCGCAAATAATCAGAAGAGAACATATAGTGATAAGAATTTTTTTGATAAAGTCCTTTGAATTATTCATAGAATAACCATTCCTTTTACTTTTCCAAAGCCGGGGCTGTCTTATCTTTGCACTACCTTATGCATCATGAGTCACATCTCAAAATCACTTATACCCAAGGGCATAAATTACCTGCCAATATTTAACAGTATTACGAATAAACAATCGGTAACTTTAATTATAGCTGCCTGATAATTTAGTTCGTGAGTATATCATTAGAAAGTAAAATATATGAAGGTCTGTACGTTTGAAAGCGACAGAATCGACAAAACAGCGATAATAGACAGCCAGGCAATCTGGCTTTTTTTAAACGTGCTGCATTGAGCAATTTCTCGTGCATTTGGTCTTGACATAAGCCATAGAGAAAAAGCCAAGAGTAATATCATTAATACTAAATAAAAAATATTTGTATAAGAAGAAGCAAATAAGTGCACAGCCTCCTCAAGAACATAGGTTTCAGAAAGGGACAAATTAGCCGCTGTTCTATACAAAAAGCCGGGAAAGGTGAAGAAAGTAAGCTTTCTAATCATTACGCCAGCACTTGTAAGATCCGGCGCTTGAAATATAATTACACTAAACGAGAAAAAGAGAAAGGTAAGAACCTGTCTTATTTTCTTTGGTAAAATCTTTTTTTTATGAAAATGGTCGAACACAACAAGTATTCCATTTACGAGTCCCCATACAACATAAGTCCATCCGGCACCGTGCCAGAGTCCTGAGATAACGAAAATAATTAGAATATTGATAATAGTCCTAAGGCTGCCTCTTCTACTTCCCCCAAGAGGAAAATATATATATTTGGTAAGGAATCTGCTAAGGGTTATGTGCCAGCGCTGCCACAGTTCCTTAACTGTTGATGCCTTAAATGGCGAGTTGAAATTCATCGGAAGTGTGATTCCTAGCATCTGCGAGATTCCATCGGCCATGTCGCAGTACCCTGAGAAATCAAAATAAATGTTGAGAGCAGTAGAAATCCCTGCAACCAAAACGCATAAAGTGTCAAGATAGTAAGCCTGACTATAGGTATATGTAACAAGAAGCGCAAATGTATCTGCCAGAAGTACTTTCTTGGTAAGTCCTATGATAAATAGGATAATGCCACGTGAAACCCTGTCATAGTTAAAACGAAGATTTTCGATATTAGTGGTCTGATCAATGATTTCCTTGGGAAAAGCAATGGGACCCTGCATTATCTTAGGGAAATACAGGACATAGAAAGAGTAGCTAAGAAAGTCGTAATGCGGAATTTCACCCTTGTACCTGTCAATAACAAATGCAATCTGGGAAAAGGTATAGAAGCTGATTCCAACAGGTAGAAGAATAGCTGATAAAGTATAGTCTGTTTTGAAAATTAAATTTATATTTTCAATAAGAAAATCCGTGTATTTGAAATAGCCAAGGACACCGATGTGGAATATTACAGCAAGTGTCGGAATAATAGGATTTTTGCTCTTTTGCATATCAATAATATGTGAAAAAAGGTATGTCACAGCCATAGAAATGCCAATTATAACAAGGTACTTCCAATTAAAAAGGCCATATAGGAGAGCACTCATAAGAGTAATAAATAGCATGGCAAGACGCCTGAAGCCAAAGTTAAGCAACAGGTTCCACCCCAAAAGCGTAAGAGGCAAAAATATGAAAATAAAAGCAAATGAATTAAAGACCATGCATCTATACTACCACAAAAGTAGTATAAAAAATGATTATTTTTGATATAAATAGGGCAAAAAATGACTATTTTTTATTGCTAAAATATTTTAGAATATCCTTAATGACTTAAATGGGACGAAGCCTGATACATAAGAGTATCGGAATAATAGTACTGAAAATCGGAGGTTATAATGAGCAAGAATCTAAAAAAGGCAACTCTCTATGTGGACAGAAACATAGAAGTAGGAGAAGTTGACAAGAGAATCTATGGATCTTTTATCGAGCACCTTGGACGTGCTGTATATGAAGGCATATACCAGCCGGGAAGCAAATTCGCTGATGAGAACGGGCTTAGAAAGGACACGCTGAAACTTATCAAAGAGATCGGAGTACCAATCGTAAGATATCCCGGAGGAAATTTTGTATCTGACTTCCATTGGGAAGATAGCGTAGGACCCGTAGACAAGAGACCTCATCGCATAGAACCTGCATGGGGAGTAATTGAGACTAACGAGTTCGGACTTCATGAGTTCATGGACTGGTCCAAAAAGGCAGGAACACAGACAATGTATGCGATCAATCTTGGCACTCGCGGTATAGAGGATGCCAAGAATGTAATAGAGTACTGTAATATAGAAAAGAACACACTCTATTCTGATATGCGTCGTAAGAACGGAGCTAAGGATCCTTTCAACATCAAATTATGGTGCCTTGGAAATGAGATGGACGGACCATGGCAGATGGGGCATAAGACAGCTTATGAGTACGGACGCCTTGCTAATGAAGCAGGTAAACTCATGAAGTGGATAGATCCTTCTATCGAGCTTGTAGCATGCGGAAGCTCTAATATGGGAATGCCCACATTTGGTAAATGGGAAGCAACAGTTCTTGAAGAGGGCTATGATACATTTGATTATCTCTCGCTTCATACATATTATGGTAACAGAGAAAACAATACCCCTGACTTCCTTGCATGCTCGGTAGATATGGATAACTTCATCAGCGCTGTTGTATCTGTATGCGATTATGTTAAGGCTACTAAGAAGTCAAATAAGCAAATAAATCTTTCATTTGATGAATGGAATGTATGGTACCATTCAAATGAGCAGGACAAAAAGCTTGAGAAATGGATCGAGCACCCGCATCAGCTTGAGGATATTTATAACTTTGAGGATGCGCTTTTAGTAGGCAGCATGCTTATCACACTTCTTCGTCATGCTGACAGAGTTAAAGTTGCATGTCTGGCTCAGCTTGTAAACGTTATTGCACCTATTATGACATCAGATACAGGTGCATGGAAGCAGACAATCTTCTATCCATACATGCATGCGAGTCAGTTTGGAAGAGGAACTGTTCTTACATCAGTAGTCAAGACTCCAACATATGAATCCAGACATGGAGATGCTCCGTACATTGACAGTGTCGTTGTCAAAGATGAAGAAAACGAAACAGTAACAATCTTTGCAGTAAACAAAGACCTGGAAAATGATTTCGAATTAACAGCAGACCTTAGACAATTTGCAGATTATAAGGTCAAAGAGCATATTATGTTAACTCATGATGATTTAAAAGCTGTAAACACAGAAGAAAATCCTGACAATGTAGCTCCGGTAGCTTATAACGGATCAAAAATAGAAAACGGTGTTCTTACGAGCATTCTTCCTTCAAGAAGCTGGAATGTAATAAGACTGGCTAAATAAATGTAGTAAAAATATAAGCGTGCCATGTTACTTCCGACTGAGAACGAAATTGTGATAATATTACCTTCAAAAACTGTATAAAAAGTTTGAAGTATACAGATAAATACAAATAAAGGGGTAAAGGTAATAAATACAAGGCCAAAAACGAATATACGATAATTGCACAAATGGTATTGACGAAATAATACCAACCATATATTATGTTTGATGGTTTAATTAGAAATTTATAGGCAAACGCTTTCCGGTGACGGGCGGACGCAAAGCTGTAAGTCTTGATACAGATAGGTAATAAAAGTTTTTGGGGTTAGTCCAATTTAGTAACGGGTATTACAATATATAGCAAGATGGTTTAGCTGCAAAGAAGGATCTTTGCAGCTATTTTTGTGTTTATAAAAGAGTCATTAGAGTATAAGCGGAGCTTATAGAGGGGTATTCAAGGAGGATATTAAAGTGTTTCAAGGAAAAAAAGGAAACGTGCTGTTTAAAGCCATAGCCCTTATGATGTCAGTATTCATAATGCTAGGTATGAGTGGAATCAAAACACTCGCAAATGAGGAAGATGATAAGGGCTCATCGCAAGTTACAGACTCATCTCAAGGTTCTGTGGAAGGACAGGGCATATCTGAAAATTCTTATGACAGTCTACCTGATCAAAGCAATCAATCGATTGCAGAAAAATCATCAAATTCAGATGAAAGTGAAACTAGCGCGGCAACAGCTGATTCGTCAAGTGGAAAAGAAGGTAATACCGCCGGCACAGCTGATTCATCAGCTACGGCAAAAATAGATGAATCATCGAGTTCAGACTCTGCCTCGTCTCAATCATCCACATCACCTGATTCATTAACATCTAATGATACGAAAAGAGTTTTGGGAGCAAGAAGGAATATCATACCGGATAGTACAAGTCCTGTTATTTCGAACAGTCAGATTGTTTTTGCAAATGGTGCTTTGGAAGATGAGGATTACAGATGGGAGGAAGGTAACTGCTTAAGAACAAGAAATGCAGTTACAATTTCTGTTAATGTAGAAGATCCGGATCCCAATACGGATATAAGCGATGAAAAAGATGAAGGTACCCAAAATTCTTCAGAGGAATCTGCTACACCTTTTGGGGAAAACCCTACAAATCCAAATAGTAATGTAAGAGAAGATGTATCAGGAATAAGTAAGGTAATAATAGAATATAAAGATATTCTATCCGGAGAAACAATACAAGGAAATATGAACGGTTATTCCGGGGGGATTTATTTATATACTTTTCCTGAAGAAGTAGCCGCTTATCAAGTTAAATCAATTACAGCAATTGATGGAAATAACAATGAAGCAATCTATAGCAGTTCGGATTTGGGAAATGATCAGAATGATCATAATATTTTTGCAAGTATTTCTATAGAAGAAGATCAGTTCAACGGGGGCTCTGGTAAGAGCAATTATACGAATTGTATTAGGGATTATAGTAGAGTTCTGACAGCCGGTAATAACCAGACGTCGGGATTTGAGGACGACCCTTGGATTTCTCTTAAAGGTGAAGATGATGCAAGGGTTTCTTTATCGCTTAAATTTTGCGCCTTCTTGACAAGGAGTAAAAACGTCACTGTATCACTGGTTCCAGTAGATGAATTTGGAAATCAGATCGGAACTAATGAGGATAAGATAGAAGGAAAAATAAGTTACCAGGGATATTTTCCAATAACATGGGTAAGTGTTGAATTCGAGCTTCCGAATGACAAAGACCAGTATACGATTTATAAAGTCGAGTCAAGTGGAAATCGTTTTTTCAATAATGTAATAAAAGGAATAAATTACAGAGGATTTATATACGTAAAGCTTGATAGCACAAGCCCTGTAGCGAAGGATATCGAAGTCTCCTATGACAGCGATGGCGATAATGGTGTATCCGGTCAATATAATTTTGGTAAAGGCGATGAAAGGATTATTTATTCCAAAAACAGCCTTACCCTTAGCGTAAATACCTCAAATTGCTATGACCCTGCGATTTCCTATGGAGGTACAGATGATAGCATTGACGATATACTTGCATCAGGAATTTGTAAACTGACATATGTAGAATATAATGATCAATATCCTACAAATGGAAGCGGAATTTATAACGAAGTAGAAATTAGCGACAAAGAAATAGATGAATGTGGCAATATCAGAATTGAACTTCCAAATGTCAGCAACGGGCAAGGACCTATATACATTGGGGATGTACGACTTGTCGATAATGCCGGCAACGAAACAAGGGTTTATGGTGGAAGGATAGAACCGGTAAGTTATGTAATAGACAATGTAAGTCCGGTGATAGAATTTACACATCTGGATGGAGAAAGCCTTAGTGGCAACAATTACGCCAAGGATCTTGCAACAACAAGCTATTTTTACAATCATGATATTAAAGGACAGTTCGATGTCGAAGAAAGATATATTAGTGAAGTTGTGCTTTCCAAGAATTCGGATTATATGGTGCCTGTTTTGTCAGTGCCGGATAATATCAGTAATGAGCTTGGTGCTGTAAATACATATACTTTTTCAACGGCCGGAGACGGTGATTATTTCTTTAGCGTAAATGCAAAAGATATGAGCGGAAATGATGCAGAGCCTGTCTGTAGCCCATACTTTGTAGTTGATACCATTGCTCCTGTTATTACGGTTACATATACCAAGGCAGGATCGCAGGTTACACCAGATGGCAAAGACGTAAGCTATTATAACGATAATATAACGGTAAATTTTAAAGTCGAGGATAAGCACCTTCTCATGGAGGGAATAGATGCTGTTATAACAGGAAGTTACGCAGATGGAAAAGATGTAAATATTCCTGTTACAAGCTGGAGCTATGATGAGAGCTCGTTTACATGGACAGCATCTGTAGAACTGTCAGCTGACGGTGAATATGCGGTTAGTGCTATAGCGACAGACAGAGCAGAGAATGTATCGGATAAATACACAGGAGAGGGATTTACAATCGACTCTACAACACCTGTTGTAACTATTTCTTTTGATAACAATTCTTTTGAAAACGAGATTTATTATAACGCATCAAGAACAGCAACTATCACTGTAAAAGACTATACCTTTGACGCTGGCAAAGACGAACTTAATATAAATGCTCCTGATAATGCTCCAACAATTTCTAATTGGACATCAGATGGAAATCAGACATATACAAAGACAGTTGCCTTTATTCTTGATGGACAATATGACTTTACATTTATGACAACTGATAAAGCAGGCAATGAATCGCAGATACAGACTATAAGTCTTTTTATAATAGATACTACAGCGCCTGTTATTACGGTTACATATGATAATAATGAAGGCAGAAATACATACTATTACGACTTTTCAAGAACAGCAACCATTCGCATTGATGAAAAGTCCTTTAGTAGTGATAGCGTGGTAATTGATTCGCAAAAGTCAAACGACGATGTTTTGATGTCAGCACTTCCCGGTGTGTCAGGCTTTAGTGAGAATGCTTCCAAAGATTCTTACACAGCCTCAATGTCCTTTACAGCTGATGGAAAATATGGATATACGATCAGTGCAACTGACCTTGCAGGCAATAAGTCGGAACTATATACAAGCGATATATTTGTAATTGATACGATAGCTCCTACGATAACTTTTGGAGGTGTTGATAACTATTCAGCTAACAATAAGATAGTAGCTCCCGTGGTGACATACAACGATACCAATATTGACGCAAACAAGGTGCAAATTACGATGTCCGGCGCTAATAACGGGGTTGTAGCACAAGGATTTACACAGTCTACTTCGATAGATACAGTGACAATAGCATATGACGACTTTGCGTATAACAAAGAAACAGATGACTTATATACACTTAGCGTAAGTATAACTGATATGGCAGGCAACGTTACAGAAGATGAGCTTGTATTCTCTGTAAATAGATTTGGCTCTGTATATGTGGTTGGTGATAGTACAAGAGCTCTTATAGACAAGTATTATACCAATGAACCACAAGATGTAACTATTACAGAGATAAACGTTGACTCTCTTACATATAAAGAGGTTTCGATAGACAATGATGGTGACAGCAAAGTCCTTAAAGAAGGTAAGGGATATAACGTGGCAGTTCAAGGTGATGACAAATCTTGGAAGTCAATGACTTATACTATTAAGGCCAATAATTTTAAGAAGGATGGCAACTATTCTGTAATGGTATATTCCAAAGACAGGGCAAGCAATACTCAGGATAACCGTTCTGCGGAAAAAGAAATTGAGTTTGCAGTTGATACAACGGCACCTTCTATAGTTACATCAGGGATCGAGGAAGAAGGGATATATGAGGAAGAAGGACACAATTTCATGTTAAGCGCTACAGATAATATGGGATTTGAAAGCCTTGTTATATATACCGGCCAGGCAGAACTTTCAGAACTTGAATCATATACAGGACAAGAAATCGAAAGCATGAACGGTACGATAACTGTACAACTTCCCGAAATGGATGTATATCAGAATGTAATGGTTCTTGCAACAGACGTTGCAGGTAATAGGACAGAACTTGATTATAATAACGTTGTAGTATCGCGAAATGCCACTACTATAATAAATGATTTGAATAATAAGCCGAATGCTGTAATTAAGCCTATGGTTATTGATCCTGATAAAGAGGTAAGTCCGTATAAGAAATGGGCAATGGCTGCAGGAGCAGCTACTACTACAGGAGGAGCAGGAGCAGGCGTATATTTCTTGCGTAAAAAGAAGCTTAGATTGAAGAAATAATAAGGAAAAGGCAAAGAGCGTGCAATCATAGCAAAGCAACTCCAGAAGTAAACTAAAATTTAGTTATAAAGCACAGTAAAAGCAGTAGACTTATGTCTACTGCTTTTGTGGGTGATGGAGGTATATATTTATCATTTCAAGCGATTTTCAAACTTAAAACTTCTCATATCAAAGTTACTTCCGGGGAGAAATACGAAAGTTATCGTGCCATTTCCTTCTATTTTGCCAATATCAAAGGTATGCTCTTTAATATCACTGCTTGGCTCAATCTCAAGTATTTCTCTTGTGCTAATGCCTTCGCCCTCGAATAGAATATGTATTGTGTTCTTGGCATCATGAGCTCTCCCGCAAATAGTAATTTTATTTGGCTTTTCATCCTCGAAATTCATATCTTTGTATACCAATGAGACATTATTCCCAATCCCTGAAACCATTGTCTCTTCCAGGCTGTAAGTATCACCGTAAATATCATCGGCACTTGTAGCAAGATGAAAAGCGTAGGCTCTTTTGCTTCTTTTGAATACAAAGCCCTTTAAATGTAGCTTATCGTAGGTTTCAAAGCTTAAGTCACATATACCTGTTAATGGCTTTCTTAGCTTCCAGGTAACTTCTTGATATACATTCCATATAGATGGCTTATCATATATTTCTTCAAGCAAAAGTTCTTCACCTGACCATATATTTATCTTATTTGGTCCGCCATCTAAGGAAAATACAGGAATTGTGATATATTCACCAAAATCTCGACCAAAATCCAGCCTGTCAAAAGTAACAAGGGTTTTCTGCCCTCGCGCCGTTGCAACACCCTTATCGTTCCCGTTGGAAACGTCTCCTTCAAAGCCACTATAAAGGCTTCCTGCAACAAAGTCGTAAGGATTTAGGAAGGCAGCGCCCATCCCTTGAACTTCAAAATCCATATATGATATGATTCTTTTCTTGCTACTTCCATTATTGGAAAGAGCTCTTAGATAGAACCTTCCATCTCCTTTGGCTCTTATTGTTGCACAATTTCCATTTATATCAAGCTCTGCTATATTGGATGGTACACCAAATTCTGTTACAACTTCGAAAGTGACAGATTTGTAACTGGCATTCTCGGGAAGAACCTTGGCAGATACCTTTACCTCATTATTTTCTTGTGACAATACATTGCAAGAATTTTCGTTTATAAGCTCGATTTTTCTGGCGGGTATTTCTTCTGCATTTCCAAGTTTTATTTCCCGCTTGGTATTTCTTTCGATAACTGATAGAGGCTCATAGCAAAGAATAGTTTTGCCATTGTTAGAATGTTCATTTTCATATGTGTTATCTGCAGCCTCTTTTAATAGATATCTATTTCCAAGAGAATAGTCTTTTATACTTTTGTATGACAGATGGCTAGATTTCAAGCCGGTACTACTTACTTCAACGTTTATAATGCCTTCCTTATCAGTGGTCTGTATTATTGCAAGAAGTTTTCCACCAAAAAGTCTTCGGCTGATTCCTTTATAGCTGTCAAGATCAGAACTGTCTCCATTGTCAAGCCCCACAAGTCTTCCTTCGCCGCTTACGTTTACTGTTACCCTGTTTTGCGCATTCATAACTTCATTACCATCTATGTCGAGAGCGGATATTTCAATAAAGGCAAGGTCTAATGAATTTGCAAGAAGTGCATTCGTAGTATTATCAGCTGACACAGTACATGCGCTGCCGGAATTTACTGATGTTTTTTGGTTTGAAATTTGTAGAGGTGTTAACCTAAGTTCTACAGCATCAGAGAAACTCTTAATAACATCAGTTGCGATAACATTTCCATCATCATCAAGAGCCTTCGCTTCAACGCAGCCTTTGTGGTAAGGTACCGAGAGGTTCCATGATATCTTGTCTCCTGAGCCGGGCTTGTTAGAAAAATCTCTGCTACCGATATATTCGCCGTTTATATAGAGCTTGGCTTTGGGAGCATTTGTTACAATCTTTAGATCGATTGTCTGACCTTCACTAAAATCCCAATAGGAAGGGCAGATGTGAACCATAGGAGTCTTTCTATAACTTGTCCATGCCGCTTGCCATTCATAGAATGCATCTTTTGGAAAACCTGCTGTATCTATTTGGCCAAAATATGAATTCTTGGTATGATACGGAGTTGGCTCGCCAATGTAGTCAAAACCTGTCCACAGGAACTGCCCCATAGAAAAAGGAGTGTCTCTGTCAATTTTGATACAGCTTTCAACATTTTTGGCTCCCCAGCTTGTCTGGCTGTTACCAAGACTTGAGCATTGCTCGTCATCATCTGACAAAACGCTTGCCGATGCGGGGAAATGATATATTCCTCTGCTTTGGACTATTGAAGAGGTTTCGCTTCCGTAGATAATCCAGTCAGGATGCTTTTGGTGATGCTCTTCGTAATATTTCTCTGCATAGTTATATCCGGCAACTTTAAGAATGTCTGCGCACTTTTGAGCATTTTCCCATGGCATATAATTTGAGCCGATTGTCGGATATCCATTTCCATTATAATCATATTTTTTTACAAGGTCAGAAAGCTCTTTGGTTATTAAAGCACCTTCCTCATCTGCGTGTGTGTCGTAGATTTCATTGCCGATACTCCAAAAAGCTACACATACATGATTTCTATCCCGGCGAACCCAGCTTGCCACATCTCTTTTGTGCCACTCGTCAAAAAATCTTGCGTAGTCATAGCTTGTCTTGGGTTTTCTCCACATATCGAACGCTTCCGAAATAAATACAAAGCCCATTTCGTCGAGAAGGTCGAGAACGTCAGGGGATACCATGTTGTGGGTTCCTCTTATAGCATTTACACCCATTTCTTTGAGCATAGATAGCTTTCGCCTCATTGCCTTGGAGTTATAGGCGCTTCCAAGACTTCCAAGATCGTGATGTTCGCATACTCCGTTAAGCTTAATGTTCTTACCGTTTAAGATAAAACCCTTGTCGCAAGATAAAGTTATGGTTTTGAAACCTATACGCATTTCGTATAAATCAACCATCTCATAGTCACTTGAGAAACTGCAAGAATCAGAATTTGTGCTTTGGCCATCAGAAAAATTAACATTTCTATTATTTCTAATTAGAAGCTCAACCTTGATATTATATAAATTTGGATTTTCGGGCTCCCACTTCATTGGTGATTTTACGCGGTATTCGTTTACGTATCTGTACCTTTTTTGACCGGATTCAATTTCTTTGTAATCGCAGTCAGGGGCGGAAACTTCGTAGACTTTTTCTTCTTTTTTTGAAATGCTGATATCTTTTTTTGAAGAGTTTTCTTCATCAAAAGGAAGAGCTGTAGTGATTTCTTCGATTTCTGCACCATTTAAGACGGCTTTAATTTGGGCATCTTTGGCTTTTTCTCCGCATACTTCTGTTTCTATTCTAAGTATGTAATCATCATCTATAGCTTTTGAAGAAATATAGACGCCGTCATTTGCAATATAAGTATCATTGGTGATATTAAGCCATACACTTCTGTAAATTCCGGCGCCTGAATACCATCTGGAGTTCGGACTTATATGCCTTACAGATACGGTAATATTATTTTGACCGATTCTCAAATATTTTGTTATTTCGAAGGTAAAAGAAGAATAGCCATACTTCCAGACAAAAGCGCTCTGTCCGTTTATATAGATTTCACTGTCCATGTATATTCCTTCGAAAGTAATAAAGCATCTTTTGGAGGAATTTTCGTTGTATTCGAAATCTTTTGAATACCAACCAATTCCGTTCCTGTACAGATCTGTTGAATCATATATCAGCCAGTCGTGCGGAATTTCGACCTCTTTAAAGGCTGATTTTCTTTCTTGTATATCAGTAAAATTAGTTTCAAGGCTTGTCTCAAGAAAAGTCCAGCCTCCGTTGAACAGATATTTCATACTTTTGTACTCCCCTCTTTGAGTCGTAAGCTTACTTTTTCTATATTATGACTACAGGAGTAAAAGTCAAGAAGTCGTAATAGATGTTTTTGGATATTTGTACGTTTTAAATTGAATAATATCTTCTTATATGTCATAATTACATAGCCAAAATATATTTATGAAAATGGTTAGAAATACAAGGTTTTAGTTAATGTTACAAATTGGAACACTTATCGACAGGAAATATAAGATACTAAGCATCATAGGCCAGGGTGGTATGAGTACCGTATATCTTGCAATAAACGAAAGAGCCAATAAGCCCTGGGCTGTCAAAGAGGTCAAAAAAAGCGGCGTTAGAAATTATGAGATAGTTAAACAAAGTCTTATAATGGAAACTAACATGCTTAAAAGGCTGTCACATCCGTATCTTCCCAGTATAGTAGATGTTATAGACGCAGATGATAGCTTTCTAATAGTAATGGACTATATAGAGGGCAACACTCTTCTTAGAACGGTTTTGGAATATGGCGCTCTGCCACAGGACAAGGTAATTGAATGGGCAAAACAGCTTTGTGATGTCTTGTCATATCTGCATACCAGAAATTCTCCAATTATATACAGGGATTTAAAGCCGGCCAATATAATGCTTAAACCTGATGGCTCAATAACCTTGATTGATTTTGGTACAGCCAGAACGTATAAGCAGGACAAAATCGAAGATACAACCTGTCTGGGTACAAGAGGATACGCAGCACCCGAGCAGTTCGGAGGAAAGGGGCAGACGGATGAACGAACAGATATATACTGCCTTGGTGCAACGTTGTATCATCTTGTAACTGGGCATAACCCTGGTGAAGCACCCTATAAGATGTATCCGATAAGATATTGGAACCCTTTGCTATCGGCCGGACTTGAACAGATTATTCTAAAATGTACACAGCTTAATCCGGCGGACAGATACCAATCTTGTGCGCAGGTCATGTATGATCTTTGGCATTATAGCGAGCTCGACAAGGGTTATAGAAAAAGAGCAGCTCTTAGAGTTTCTATGTTTGGAATCACAACAGCTATTGCTTTTGTAAGCGCTTTGTTTGCTTTCCTTTTAATATCATCAGCCTCCAGGCTTGAAAAAGAAAGCTACGAATCATACATAGAGGATGCCAGAAGTCAGATTAGTGTAATTGATAGTATTGAAAGCTACGAAGAAGCAATTTCTCTGGATCCTTCTAATGGTCTTGCATATCAGGAACTTATAAATAAGGTATATCTAAGTGATGATATATTTACCCCACAGGAAGATGAACAACTGCGAACCCTTCTAATAAGTCCTTATGATAATAATAGGACATATGAGCAAATGTTGGCGCAAGACAAAGAGGCCTATGATGAGTTTGCATACAGGTTGGGACTTGCGTATTTCTATTGCTATGACAAGGATGGCAATAAAGCTATGTCTGCCAAATGGCTAAATATTGCGGCAGACTCACAGACTCTTGATGAAATTAAAGTATTAAGAGCCAGAAGACTTGGAAAGATAGCGGCGTATTATAACAGGCTTGGAAAGACGAGCAAAAGCGGAGATGAAGTGATAAGCTATGCGGACTATTGGACAGATCTGGTAGAAATATCAGATGGAAATATTGCATGGCAGGATAATTCTACAACTGCTCTAATGATATATAAAGAGATGGTAAGTCAGATCGGAAAACATGCCAATGAGTTCAAAAAAGCCGGGATTAGTTATGAAGAAATGATAGCTCAGCTTGAAAATGTTAGGACAAGGCTTGATACAGACATTCTCCCCACACCGGAGAATGAGGACAGAATACAGGCACTTAAGGATAATCTTTATACTAACCTTGAGCTTTCGTACAAATCTGTTGAGGGGGCTTTTAAAAACACGTGAATAATATAATGGTACTTATTTCTACATCAAGTGATGTTGAGAAGATTAATGAAACCTCGCAAATGTATCATATTGCAGCTTATGCTTTAATTTTGCTTTCATTTGTGTTTTTGGTCATATCTGTCTTTATTTGGTTTAAGATGCATATACGGCATGAAATCCTTGTACTTACGGGAATCGGAGTTAAAAGAGAAATTGCAAAAATAGAGAAAAAATCCATGAGAAAAACACAGGATATATCAGGGAAAGCATCTTTTCCTATAAAGAGTACAATAACTGTCCCTACCCGTAAAAAAGAAATGGACGATGAAAAAACTGTTCTTCTGGAAAATGTAATGAATAAACCTTTATATAACAAGGACAGGTCGTTTATAAACAAGGACAGTTCATTTATAGTTGAGAAGGATGAAGTTTATATTTCTGATACAAAACAATAAGTAAAGAGAGTATTACATAGATGATTTTTACAGCAGGTCTTGCAACAGATAAAGGAACAGTAAAAGAAATAAATCAGGATGCAATGATGCTCAAGGTAGTTATGTCCAAAGAATTCGGACGAATAGCTTTTGGGCTTGTATGCGATGGCTGTGGGGGTCTTTCTTTTGGAGAAGTGGCAAGTGCTGCGTATGTAAGACGTATGGAAGAATGGTTTTATAATGAGCTTCCAAAGCTTTTGTCCTATAAAGATGCTACAAGAAGGCTTGACGATGCGCGGGACTTTGTGAGTGATCCGATAGAACTCATAAAGGGGAATTGGACCTTTATATCCGGCGAAATGAATGAAAAACTATATGAATTTGGACTTGGTAAGAATGCTAGTGTAGGTACAACCGTATGTATGCTTATCATAATAGGGGATGATTATCTTGCGATGAATATAGGTGATTCCAGAATATACAGAGCATCTCTAAATAATATTTCGTGCATTACACACGATCATTCATATGTCCAGAAGCAAATAGACGAAGGACTGATGTCACAAGAACAAGCTGACAGTAGTCCTATGAGAAGCGTTCTCTTGCAGTGCGTAGGTGCGGTTATAAATGTGGAGCCCTTTTTTGTAAGGGGGAAAGTAATTGAAGATGATACCTTTTTGCTGTGCTGCGACGGATTTTGGAGAAAGACAGAAGTTGAGGATTTCACAAAGCTTATGAATGCAAAGGAATGCAGCTCCGAAGATATAATAAATGATGCCCTGAAAAAACATATAGACAGACTTAAAAATATTGGGGAAAAAGATAATATCTCTGCAGTTCTTATAAGAGCGCAGGGTGCAATTTGATCCTAAATGAGATATACTGAAAAATATAAGTCTGCGGTATGGTATATAAGCCAAATTTAAGGAAAATAGTATATATTCTTTTAGAAGAATATATAATGGCCGTAGAAAGGAAGAGGGTGCATATGAGTAAAAAACCGGGTTTTGTACTTTTTAGTGTATTGTCAGGTGTTTTATTCGGAGGAGCTTTTGCAGGCAACAAGCTCTATGATATTGCAATAAAACCAAAACAGCATACAGACGAAGATTCCGATCCATCCGAACTTGTTACCAATGGGCGTAAATGGGTTAGAAATCATGCAAATCGTGGAGATATATATATTAATTCTATCGATTCGTTAAGGCTTCATGCAAGCTATATACCAAGCAATAAGGGTGAAGATGAACATCATTATGTTATTTTGATACATGGCGTATGGGACAGCTCTGAAGGGAATGGTATCTATGCTAAGGAATATGAAAAGAAGGGATACCATATCCTTCTTCCTGACCTTAGAGGCTTTGGAAGAAGCGAGGGCTCTTATATAGGATATGGTCAGGATGATCATTACGATATAATCGAATGGATATACTGGATTACCAAAAGAGATCCCGATGCAAGGATATTACTTCACGGAATGTCTATGGGAGCTGCAACAACACTTCTTACTACAGGCGAAAGCCTTCCAAAAAATGTGAAGTGTGCGATTGCAGACAGTGCATATTCGAATCTGAAAGAAGAGTTTGAAGACGTCTATGCCGGAATGGATAAAAAGACTGCAGTTATTCCTATATGGCTTGCGCTTCCGCTTCTAAGGCTTGAAGTTAAGCTTAGAGCCGGATATGACATATACAAGGTTAGACCTGTAGATGCTGTTAAGAACTCAAGTACTCCTACTCTGTTCATCCACGGCGATGCGGATACCTTTATAAAGCCTTCGATGTGTCGGGAACTTTTTGATGCAGCTTCCTGCAAGAAGGAATTTAGCATGATACTAGGTGCAGGGCATATAGAGGGAGTGTTCGTAGATCCTACCAAGTATTGGAGCAAGATAGAAGATTTCCTTAAGCATAACGAATTTTGATATTTGAAGAAATTTTGCAATATTAGTGCAATGATATTTTTTACAAGGAAGAATATATTATGAACGCTTTTGATTATTCAAAACTAACAGACCCCGGTTTTTTTGCGCAGGGGCGACTCCCTGCTCATTC
>ERZ842401.4027-NODE-4027-length-17546-cov-4.754331_pt1 | contig 17546 bp, 2 predicted proteins | sample MGYA00521270_ERZ842401 | MGnify/ENA primary metagenome ERZ842401 (study PRJEB31892, sample SAMEA3878208) | bioreactor metagenome | biome: Moose rumen | place: Sweden | collected 2011-10 | study: EMG produced TPA metagenomics assembly of the PRJEB12797 data set...
GGAGCAGCAACAACAGCAGCCTTAATAACCAAATCTTTAAAAGTTTTCGAAATTTCTTCAGTAGAGCCTCTTTTAAAATCATAAATATCGAATAATTGTCCTTTATCCTCTACTTTACATTTATGATTATTATAAATATCTCTTATTTTATTAAATGAATTATTAACTGAAAAAGAAATTCCAATTTTAAATGCTATTATTTTAATATTTTTTTCAACACATTTTTTAATATAGGGAGGTAATAAAGCTCCTTGTTCGGGATACTTATCGTCTGGCGAAAATTCTTTTCCATGAGCCCCTGCATCAGCAATATGAATAATTAATTTAGTTCCTTCCCTCCAAGCAATGTTATTTGTGGCTAATTTATACCCCTCAACCCAGTCTTCTGGTTCATCCCCCCCACCTATAGCCTCCACTGTTTCAATTTGTTTTTGCAAAATTTTCATATTATCGGTCAAGGGGAATAAAATGTTTTCATCACAAGGAGAATCAATTTTATCGCGATAAAATATAGCACCACAATTTAAATTAATATTTTTAATTTGTTTTTGTAATTCATTATATATATAAATAACTTGCTCTTTTGCTGCATTTATTTCTCCTTCCATTGAGCCAGTAGCATCAATTAAATATACTATATCAAATTCATTACTTGCTCTTAATCTAAATCTTGTCCAAGTTTCATCATATCTTATATCATATTTAAAACTAGGTAAATTAAAAGATTCAACCCAACAATCTCCTATTTCTACTGTTCTTCTTGAAAATTGGGTTGTCCAAGCTATGCAATTTAATATATATCTATAAGTACCAGTTTCATCTAATTCATTAAATAATTTACTAAATCCACCATCTATAATAATATCTCCTCTATTATCACCATCTCCGGAAGGATAAAAAATAACATTTAATCCTTTTTGATGATCATAAGCAAATGGTATAAAAGGTTGCATTGAATCAATAGTAGGTTCATCGAAATCTTTTTCTTTTAAATCTTCTTCAATAATATCAACATTTTTATTTAATATTTTAGCGAAAGATACTGTTGTTCCTTCGAAAATTTTTTTTAAATTATGTCCCAAAGAATATCGACTTATTTTACCTTCTTCAAATTGTCGTTTATCATTAAATATTCCACATTTTTCCTTGGTGATATGACCTCCTTTCATTATTTTTTGACCATAATGATTTCCTACAAATCTTATTTTCGATTTAGTAAAATCAGGAAATTCCGCTTTTTCCAAAAACAAATTTGCTTCATAAGTTAAAGGTTCATTATCACACCAAAATAACAAAGCTCCTCCATTCATCCAAAATCTATTCAAACATTCTATAAATTGTCCAACTATACGGGCGTTTCCTCCATCAGGTAATTTTCCTCCCCCATCACCACAAATTATCCAAGCGGCATAATATTTTCCTCCTTTTTGTAATTCCATTATACATTCTTTATAATTTGTTTTTAGAATAAATTGAATGCCATAATAATCAAAGGCTTCTTTTAAACAATGACCACGTGAAAGAGGATATCTATTTAATAAATAATAAGGATCTATATAATGTGATTCATCTTTGCCTGCAATTTTTTTACTCCAAAAACAACCACATAAAACTTTTAAACCTTTAAATGCTAAAGGTTTACACATTGTATTATCTTCATTTATATCTGGATTCTTTTCGAATTTATCCGCTTCGTCTCTATTTACTGTTTCTTCCATACTTTCTAAACTAAATGGTCTATCATTAAGAAAAGCTGTTAAATTTTGATATGTTATATAATTACCATAATTATCTGCTATTTCGGAAATATCTTTTTTTTTCGTATCTTTATCAGGTATTATTGGTTTTAAATTGAATTTATTTGTATGAATAATCTCATTGCCGAAAAATATTGATAAAGCTTTTAATAAATTATTAGGATTGGAAGACCAAAAACATTTAGTGAAAATATTTTCAAGTTTTTCTGGATATAATCCTAAACCGATACCATAAATAGAAATATTATTTTCTTCGAGAAAAGAAATTAAATCACTTAAACTTTGTTGATCTTCTTTATTGAATAATCCATCAGTTAAAACAAAAGTAAACGACTTTTTTGATAAATTTAATGATTTTAATTTAAGTACTTGGAATAAACAATCTTTAATATTACATTTTGTAAAATCACTTTCGGATAATTGAGACGCAAGTGCTTGCCAAATTTTAGATTTATTATTTAAAGAATTAGTAGTATCATTTCCTAAACAAAGCACAATAGGTTCTTTATCAGTGGCAATTATTAAATCGAAATAAGATATTTCAATCAAGGATAAGCATTTCAAAAAAGAAAATATAGTTTTATATGAATGAAAAGAATTAATACTATTAAAACAAGATTTAGATGAATCAATAATAACACTTATTCTATAATCTCTTTTTAATCCTGCCTTTTTTTCTAACCATATTTTATTTTCTTGTCCTCCTGTTATAATAAATTTAACCAATCCTACTAAATATAATCTTGTCCCTTTAACTGAAGGAGCATACATCGAAGGTTTATTTGGAGGGAAAATTGTATCAATTAAATCCAAAAAAACTCCTTTGTTTTCAAATTTTGAAAGTTTATCTATTTCTTTTTCATCAATTGATGGTGATAATTCTATAGTTTTAACAATAAAAGGATGAATTAAAGGTATATCTCTTTCTTTTATTTTTGTTATAGAAGAAGGAATATGTGGCTTATTACTTAAATAAAAATCTGGATCATCATAAGAATATTTCAAATACTCCAAAACATTTGATAAATGCTTTTCGTCTAATTTATATTTTTCTTTATATTGTGGATCATAACTTTTTCCTTCGATATTGTTCAAATTTTTAGATAAATTAGCAATTTCATCTTCTGTTAAAATAACTTTTTCTGATAAGACATATCCGAATTTAGTATAAATTTCTTCATCTCCATTTAAAATTTCGTCTAATTCATTAATTACAACGACTTCATGACCAGTTTCTTTTTTAAATGTTTCCCAGATATTTAAAATAATATCTTTATATTCGACTTCAATTTCCGGTTTTATGAAATAAAAACAATATTTATTTTTTTCATCTCCCAAGAAAGGAGACCATTGTTCATATGATTTTAATTTAGGGTCTAACCCGTTCGAAATTATAAATATTCTTTTATTTGTTCTAGTAGGATGAATTACTTTTTGATTTATATAATAACAAACATCAGCAATTCTACTTGAATATCTCGGTACCATAATACAATCCAAAATTGTTTTATATATTTCATCATTATGTTCAACTTCAAATTTTTTAATTGTAAATAAATATTGATAATCAGCAAAAATAACCACAATATATGGAATTTCCATTGCATTTAAACAATTTATCATTCCAAAGGCTAAAATAGCATGATAAAATTTTCTTATTTTATCTATAGTTCTACAACAATCAATTGCTATTATTGCACAAATTTTATCACATTCAGTGTTTTGATTTACTGATGCTTGGAGGAATTTAAATGAAATTATGTTAGATAATTCTAGTAATATTTGAGAAGGATTTTTTTTATCTTTTGGTAATTCAGTGTAATTGAAAAATTCAGGTTTCAATTTATCTTCTTCAGGTAATATTGGTTTTCTTAATTCGCTCTTTTTTTTTCTTGCCATTAATTTTATTACATGTTTTATCAAACTTTTATCATCTTTATAAAAAGGACTCTTTTCTATTTTTTCTTTCCCTACTTCTTCGATTTTTCCAGTTTCTTTTTCATACCCCATATAATTTTCATCGTCTGATTCCATATCATTACTATCTACATCATTATTTTCTTCGGCTTTATCGACTTCTTCTTTAGATTGTCTACTTAAAGATGATATATATATATCATCATCTTTCTTCGAATGCTTTATATCTTTTGTATATTTTATTCTTTCTTGCATGACAAATTCTTCATCTTTTATTAGTCTATCTTTTTGCCATTTTTCGTATCTTATTTTTTCTTTATTTGATTTGAACCATTTTGAATCATTTGTAATATTAAGCACTTTAGGTTTTGGATAATCGATTAAATTAATTGATTTAGATAAATCTTCTTCATCCTTTATTTCCATCTTTTTTATTTCATCATAATCATCTAAATTAACACCATACTTTTTCAAACTTGTACATATTTTTTTGAACATATTGCAATATTTAACAGTTTCTTCTGATAAAATTGTTTTATTATGTTTTTTATAAGATATGTATAAAGAATATAAATTATTAAAAATTTTGATAATTTCTTTGTTATCTATTTCACCTATTAAGAAAGGGAATAACTGTACTAAAATGGATGATTTAGAAAATATATTTATTATATCATTAATTGTTTCAACATTTTTTAATTCGAGTTTATTATTATTTATTATTTCTTTGTTTATTTTTAATTTTTCCGAACTTCCTTCTAATTCTTTATTATCTTCTTCTGAAATTTCTTTTGCTTTGGGAATTTCTGTTAATTTTATTGGAGGTTCTTTTGAATATTCATTAAATTGCCAAATTTTGGAATATTTAGCTTCATCTTTTTCCTCCTCTTCAAAAATTTCTCCTTTCTTAATCATATAATTATGAATTTCTTCATCAAATTCTGCTTGATTAAATTCTTTATAATATTGGCTAATGAATTTTGATTCTAATAATTTAAGATAATATTTGTGATAATCTTTGCTGATTTTCTTCATCTCTTCTTTTTTGTTTTTGAATATATACCCTATTTTAAATATGATATTGTGATAAATAACAGGCAAGTAATCTTTGTTAGTTTCTGTATAAATTTTTTTAATTTCATCAATTAAAATTTCATCTTTTGGAAATATAAAATTAGCTAATTCAAATAATAAAATATATTTATCTTCTTTTCTTATATTATCTGAACATATAAATGGTATTAAATTTTCAATTTTTTCTATCTTATCATCTGTATCTTTTCTTATAAATTTTTGAATATCTTCATATTTATAATTTTTTATTTTAAATGTAATAAACTTCGAATAAATTTCACCAATATTTTTTTTTGCTTTATTTATATCTTCATCACTATAATTATTAATAAAAGAATCGCTAAAATTTTCAAGTTTCGAATAATCAGTGACATCCCAAATGTTAATTCCATCAATGTAAAAATCTTCAATATAAAAAATTAATTTTGATTCTTTTAGAAATACCTTCTGTAATCCTTTATCATAACGTAATATATTATTTTCACGATTATAATTAAAATAAGGAAAATATTTCTTTCCAATGAGATAATTATTAATATCAAAATTGATTAGTTTGAATCCTTTATTATCATAAGTGAAGTAAGGAACTGATTTTAGCCAAATATTCTTATCATCAGTAAAATACTCTTCGATTTGAATATTTAAAGAAAAAATTTTAATTATATCATCACTTATAAAACTAATTTCTAAATCATTTGAACAATATTTTTTAAGATTATTTAAGCTTTTTTTATCATCGTAATTAGTAACACATACATCTATATAAAATGTTTCTTTTTCATTAATTTTCTTTTTTTTACTTATTGAAGGAGTAAAATATAATAATGAATTATATTTTGGATATATAATTTCTAAATTATGTTCCTTTTTATCATTGAATTCAATATGAAAATATATTTTAATTTTTAATTCTTTATTGTTATGATATTTATAAATATTTATAACTTTTTCGTCATTGTGGTTTTTTATTTTACCTTCATATTGGTCATAAAAAAACAATTCGAAATTATTTCTTTTTATCTTTGAATGAATTTCAATTGGTATTATTAAATTATTACTTAAATAAATAGAAAATAATCCATGTAATAAATTTTCATCAATATTCTGTAAATTTTGCACGGTGATTTTAAATTTAGCAAAATTTTTTTCATCTTTGTCTAATTTAATTAAAGGTAAATCAACATTATTATCATCTAAAGAATTTATAGTATAATTATATTCTAAAAAATCGTAACTTCCATTAAAATCTAAAATTTTAACATTTATTTTCAAAGAATGGTTTTGCTTCAATAATTTTTTATCAACAACTAATTTATCTTTTTTCCAATAGAAATTAAATTTTTCCGAAAAGATAATAACTCGTAAAGGTAAAAATTTCATCAAAAATTTTGTTTTAATTATAATGGGGTTCACACCCTCACCATATGCATCAGATAATCTTATACTCGGATTTAATTCAACATTTTCCTCTGTTTCAATTTTTTTTTCTGGGATTATAAAATTAATAACAATGGGATTAGAAGCTCTAATAAAATTTTGAACAAAAAAAAGATCAGCATATTCTTTATTAATTAAATCATCTTTTATCATTTCTGCTTTTAAATTTTTATTCACGAAAGAAAATATATTTACAGAAAAAATTGTATTTCCATATAATGAAGGAATTATAATGCATTTTTTAAATTTGAAAATATCATAAGAAGTTTGAATTGTTCGATTATCTGAAGAAAGCATTATATATGGAGAATTGAAATTACTTTTTTTAAAAGATGAAACATCTATTTTTTTATCGACTATTTGTATTTTAGTTGTTAATTTATACGAACTAGATACTCCTTTTTTATCATTTTCAAGATCATTATTAATTTTTTCATATTTTAAATAATGTTCTCGAATTGTTTCGAATTTATTTATAAGAATTTCTTTAAGTTTTTGAAATTCGTCACAAATCTTTTTTGTATTAATTAATTCAGTATTTCCATCTATAATTTTCGGATCATCTAATGATATTTTATTTAATTTTTGAATTATTTCTTTTATTTTTTCAACTCTTTCTATAATTTTATTCTTTTCTGTTAAATGGTCAGATATTTTTTTCATATTTTTAAAAATTTTATCTGATATTTCTTTTATTTTAAGTAAGAATTTATCTTCTTTAATATTTTTTTTAATTAAATTACCAGAAATACTTAATTTTATTTCAATATTTTCAGTTTTTATTTCATGGCCTTTTTCTTCTTGAATTTCTTTTAATTTTTTCGCTATTTCTACTTTATTTATATTTTTTATATCTAATTTATCTTTATCTTTTAATTGCCATTCATTTTCATCATTTTTTTCATCTGTTATTTTTATCATTGATTGATTATATTTAATTGGTAAATAATATTTTCTATCATTTAAATCTTTTTCATCCAAATTAATAGGTTCTAATTTTTTTTCGTTTGGAATAATTTTAATATTAATATTATCTAAAGAATATTTATAAGGTATATTTAGTTCAACAACTTCTATTTTTTCACTAGTAAAAATTTCTTTACCTAAAGAACTTTTAAGATTTTCTTGTATATTTAAAATTTCTTCTACTTCTTTATTAAATATATTTTTTGGTAATTCATCTTTATCTAATTTTTCATATTTCACTAAATATTTATCAAAATCTGCATTTAACATTTCGAATTTGTTAGAAACGGTCATTTTATTTTCTTCAATTTTTCTATCTTTTCTTTTTTCTTGTTCATTTTGAATTTCTTCTTTTATAACTTCAATTAGTTTTTCATATATTTTATTTAATTCATTTTTTTTAGGCTCAATTTCAGTCGAAATTACTCTTAATATTTTTTCGAAATCTATATAGCCTTTTTTATCTCTTTCTTCGAATTTATTAGAAATTATCTGGTTTAAATTCACAAAGTAGTGAATGACATTAATATCATCTTCTTTTTCTTCTCCTTCAAATTCTTCATCGTAAATACTTTTCTTCTTTTTTTTATCATCTTTAAATAAATCTATTAATTCATCGTTAATTGCTTTTATTTCCTCTTCGAAATCACCTATTTTTAAATTAAAAATTTGCTCAATTTTGTTTTCAAAACAAGCATTTAATATAAATGTAATTAATTTTTCGATTATTTTCTGATATTTTATTTCAAATACAGAAGAAGGTTTAAATTTCAATTCACTTAATTTACATAAATAATTATATATATAAGAAATTTTATTAGGAATATTTTTATTTGAAATTGTTAAAGCGTTATTAATTAATAATCCTATCCACGAAATATTATTTATAAAATATTTTTTTGGTTTCTCTTGGATTTTTTCCACAAGAAATTTTTCAATCAAATTTGAAGTATAAGTGTTTGTTTTTCCTTGAAATGCTAATTCATTTTTTGATGAAAATACTCTTAATAAATAAACATATAAAGGAAATTTATTTTTATTGTTATTTTTAAAAGCATCAGTTTCTAATAAATACATTCTTAGACTATGTTCTATATGAGGATTTTTAAATAAATAATATATTAAATATTTGTGCTTTGTATTTTTATTATTTATATTTTCTTTCCAATTTGCATCATTAATAAAAAAAAAGTCGTCATATTCTAATTTATCACTGAAATTTATAATTGATTTCGAATCATCTATTCCCAATGAATATTTTTCGGATTCTTCTTTTTCATCACTTCTATCTATAAAATTATTTTCGGTTAATTGAATTGAATCATCATCCGTATTTAAAATTTTTGATTCTCTTATTTCTTTTGTGAATCCAATTTTATCAAATGAATCATAAAAATTTTTTATAATAGAAATCATAGAGTTAATTACAGTATCTTTTAATTTTTCTTTTTTGTCTTTCTCGTAAATATCATTAATAAGTTGTCTTTGTTCTTTTTCTCCAATTTCTTTTAAAATGACATTAATTTGTTCATCTTTAATAAATAAGGTATTTTTAAATATATCTACTAATTTATTCAAGCCTTCAATTAAATTTATTTTGGATAAATCCGTTTTTTGTAAATTTTCTACTTGCTCGATGAAATCTTCTTTTCCTTCTCGGAATAAATTCTTATCTGTAAAAAATAATCCTGGCTTTGATTTTCCTTTATAAGTTTTTTGAGTAAATAATAATAATATTTGATTCATATTTATTTGTGGTAAAATTATTTCAAAATTAGGTTCAATTACAGTTGAAAGATAACTTGCATATTTTTTTTCTTCAGGTTTAATATTATCTCTTTCTTTATATTTATTAAATTCGTAATAAATTTTTTCTAGATGTAAATATTTGCAAGATTCATCTATCTGAATAAATTCTTGTAAAAGTTTAGCTAATAAAATATCTTTAAAATATTGAAAAGTGGTACTTTCAAATTTCTCATCTTCAATTACATTTTTTCTCAATATTTTAAATGCCTTTCTTAATATATTTTTTCCTTTCACTTCATTAATTATTTTATCTAATTTATTTAAATTATACATGATTCTCTCTTTATTAATAATTTTTTCAATTAAATTCATACATTGAGTATATTCAATTAAAGATTTGATTACTTTTTGAAAACTTGAAACAGGTCCATAATTTTCTTCATAATCTCCTGATTGAATATCGAACTTAATAAAAGCTCTTTTCTTTCCTTCTTCTGATTTCATATTTTTATATTCATCAATAATACAATCAACATAATTTTCACAATTTTTTAAACTTTTCATTGTAAGACTGGCTTTATCTAAATAATTAATAACTCTATTAATCATTGTATCTTCCTCTTTTTCAATCAATTTTTTTAATTTTGCTTTTAATTTTTCAAATTCTTCCTTTATTTTGCCTTCTTCTTCTTTTCCCTTCTTTTTATAATTTGCTTTGATTAAATTGTTATGAAAATCTTCATACTTAGAAGAGAAATTTTTGAATATTTTATTTATATAATTTAATTATCTTTGTCTAAAAATAATTTATCTTTCATTAAAGAATTAATTCTTGCCATAATTAAATTAGATACGGAAACAATTTCATCAGAAACGATGGGTTCTAAATGTTCAGGTTTATAATTATTTTCATCTAAAGCATATATAAATAATTTATGATCATTAAAATCATATAACTTTTTTATTATTTCAAATTCAATGTTTTCTTTGGGACTATCTGGATTTATTTCACTAAAATTAATTAATTTTATTAGAATCATAGCAATATCTTTCTGATATTGAGGTATATTTAATTTTTCTTCGAAATTGTCGTCATTTGCAATTTCTGGATAAATAAATGAAAGAGCAATTGCATTTAATATGAAATATTTATTATCATTATTATATATAAATAGTTCAAAATAAGGATTTTTGATTTCTTTGTTCTTTATTTTTACTTCATAATCATTATATTTTTCATATTTTAAATTTAAAGATACAAAATTATTTTTAAGTAATTCTTTCAAAAGCAAATATTTTTTTTGGCTATATTTAACCGATTTTAATTTTTTTGAAATAATTGGGTCAGTAATTGCTTTTTCCAAGCATTTTTTTTCGTTCAATTTATCTTTTTCATCTATTAATAATAGTGAATTTACAATATTCAATATAATTCTGAAAAAACAGAAATATTTGTTATAATTAGTTTGTTCTTTAGCTTCTAAAATATTAATAACATATTCAATATTTTTTTTGATTTCTTCCAAATCTTTATATAAAATATTATCGAAATAATTCAAAAAAATATTAAAATCAAAAGATTCTTTTTTTTCTAAATATTCATCAATTAATAAAAATAAAGGCTCATATTTTTCTCTTGTATCTTCTTCGTCTCTTCTTAAAAAGCCCATTATTTCATTGTAATTTTTATGCTTTTCGTTAAATAAATGAATTAAATTTTCTTCCATTTCCTTAGGATTTTTATATGAATTACAATAACAATCCTCTATAACACTTATTATTGCTTCGGGTAAATTATTTTTTCGGGATTTAATTGTATTATAAATATATATAAGATTTCTTCCTGAAAAATTTTTTTGTCCAGCGAAAGACATTATCTTATCTTTGGCAAAAATTTTGGAATTAAAATGAATATTTGTTAATTTAATTGATAATTCTCGAATAAATTTTCTTATTGTTGACATTTTTTTCCTTTTTTCTTCTAGTACTTTTTCGTCTACTACTTCTTCTTTTTTTTCTTCTTCATTATTATCCATTAGTGATATTTCTTTTTTCTCTTCTTTTTTATTTGATTTACTGCTATTTGAACTAGAACTTCTGCTATTATTTTCCTTTTCTTTTTCTTTTGATTTATTACTACTTGAACTTGATTTTCGACTTTTTTTATCTTTTTCTTTTTCTAATGATTTACCACTACTTGAACTTGATTTTCTACTCTTATTTTTCTTTTCTTTTTCTTTTGATTTATTACTACTTGAACTTGATTTTCGACTTTTTTTATCTTTTTCTTTTTCTAATGATTTACCACTACTTGAACTTGATTTTCTACTCTTATTTTTCTTTTCTTTATTTTTTTCTTCTGTTTTTGATTCATCTTTATTCATTAAATTCTCTTTCAAGTTTTTAATTTCATCTTCTTTTTTTGGATTGTCAACTATTTTTACTTCTTCCTCTTCTTTTTTTTCTTCCTCTTTTTCTTCATGGATACTTCTTCTAATTATAACTTCTTTATTTTCTTCTTCTTCGAATATTTTATTATAATTAAACAACCCCGAAAGAATCAAAGCAGAAGATTTATCATCCTTATCAATAGGTGAAAGAGAAAAAGTTAGACATTTACTTATAAAGCTCGAAGTTAATTTTTTTGAATGTTCAATATCAACGGGATTATAAGTAATAAAAAGTCTGAAATTTTCATGTATTTTAAATTTAGGATTTTTATTATCTAAAGTATATTCATATTCCGGTCCTTTTTCGAAAAGATTTAAACTTTTATTCGATATATCACATAAAGATATTAATCGTTCGAATAATTCTGGCTGGGCTGATTCGATACCATCTAATATAACCCATCTCCCGGTTGTTAAAGCATTTATAAATGGAGAATCTTGATTTTTTAAATGTTTTAAGAAAGATAATTCATTGTTAAATTTAATTTCTATTTTTTTGACAAGATTTAATTCGTTTTCGTTTAAATCTTTCTTAATTGAATCTAATTCTTTTAATATTTCCCTAAAATCTTTTGGCTTCCAATTAAGTTGATTATCAATGAAATTATCTTTATTAACAATTGAATACAATTTTTCACTATCTTTACAACTATTTAAAAGCTTTTGTATTTTAGCAATATCTTCATTATCTATTTCACTTTTAGGAGCAATTTGTCCAGTTAATAAACTTATTCCAGAATCATTATTTAATTCGATTATTTCTGGGTCTTCTCCCAAAAGTTCACAAAATAATTTAATTAAATGACTTTTTCCTGAGGCGGTTGGACCTTGAATAATACAAGTTAAATTTGTTTTTAAAGAAATCATTAAAAATATTAATCCAAGTCTTTGTTGAGGAGTTAAAGAAAGCATTTTTTTCTTCAAAATTTCCATACTTATATCATAATTGGTTAATTTATAACTTAAATACTTTTTTTTCTCCATAGGTGAAATCCTTATATAAAAATCTTCATTTTCATTTTGTGAAATTGAATTATCTGCATCTATATCATTTATATCATCATCTTGTTCGTCTGTATAATCAATCGTTGGCCATAAATCTCTTTCTAAAGAATATCCTAATTTTTGAATGATATTATTTATATCATCTACATTTGAAAATCTATGAATTAATAAAATTTGTATTAATGTTTCATAATCGATGATATTATTTTGTAAAGTTATTTCATATAATTTTTTATATTTAACTAAATCATTCAAAGTAAATAATTCTTTACTTTGATTTTCTTTACAATATTTAACAATTGTTAAAAAGTCTTTAATAAACATTTTTTGATATTTGATATCTTTTTCTTCACTGTAATCAAAAATAACATCGGATATTTCTTCCAAATATTTTTCATTCATATAATTTTCACATTTATATAATAAACTCGAAGATTTAAGAGAATTAGGCAAAGCATTTTTAATATTATTTCCTTTACATGTCGGGTCAAAAATAGCAATTAAATTATATTTGCCTTTATTTACAATATCACCATTAGGTAAAAAAATATTTTTTTTTGTTTCATCGAAAACAGGTATTAAAGACTCTAAAACATTATTTGAAGCTTGTTGCAAATTATCTAAAATTATTACACAGTCTTTTAATGATTCATCATCATATTTAGAACTATCAATAGCATCCAAAAATTTACTACGGGAAATTTGGAATTCTATAGTGTATTCATGTTGAATGGGAATTGTTTTACAGAATAAATCTTCCACAGTTGTTGAATTTGATATAGAAAAATAAATAACATTTTTTCCTAAAGTATTACATATATAATTAATTGCTGTTCTTTTCCCTATACCAATTTGCCCTTCTATAATTAAAGGAATATTTAAAGCTAATGATGTATGAATATAATTTAATAATTTATTAAAGGGCTTTATGAAGCATATATTATTATTATTTTCTTCGTTGATTTTTCCTGATTTTATTTCAAGTTCAGTCCATTTTGATTTCATTGTATTATTTGAAGAATCTATGTCAAAAGGTTCATTAGTGTTTAAATCATCTTCATTTAGTTTTTCGTTAAATTTAAGATTTATATCTTTTAATAATTCAAGAAATTTTTCTTTTTTTTGTTTTTGTATCAAAGTTTAAATAAAGAGAGAAATATATTGAGAACATTATATTCATATCTTTTTTATCTTCTCTTACTTGACAAAATTTTCCGAATATTGTTAAAATTTTTATTATATCCATAAATGATATTTTCATATTAAATTTATTTTCATATTTTTCAATAAACGATGACAATTCAGGCGGATTATTTGGATTAAATAATTTTGCAGCAATTTCTTTTTCTTCATCATCATATTCTGAAGTATATATTGTACTAAATCTTGATCTTGCTGCGTCTGATAAATTTCTTATACCACTTAATGAAGAAATTGAAATGACTCTGAAATTATTAGAAAAATTACTTATTTCTTTGTTTCCTTTGAATTTTCCAGTAAATGTATTACAAAAATCTTCGTTTAATGTTAATTTAGGCATGAAATTAAAAAGGTCGTTGAATCGCTCTAACACTGCTGTTGATAAATTTGGTAAATTTTTTAATATTAAGGGAGATTGTTTCAATATTTTTTCGAGTAATATTCCTGTTTTAAATATGGATGTAAAATCTTTGAAAATACCACTATCTTTTGGTTCTTTATCAAATAATTTATCCATAAGACTATCTAAAGATAAACATATACATTCAGGTAATTTCTTTTTTTGTTCTTCGATTATTTGATATAATTTTCCTTCTAAGTCTTTCCAATTTTTTTTGGCTTTCCCAGAATATTTATCAATATTCTTATCCTTTTTCTTTATCTTTTCATCATCACTACTTTCATCAGATGATTCTTTTTTCTTTTTCTTTTTATCTTTATCTTTATGATGTTTATGATGATGACTTTTCTTTTTAATATCTTCTTCTTCATTTCCTTTTTCAATTTGTTCTTCTTTGTTTTTTATTTCATAATATTGTGTAATAATTTCTTTATAATCTTTAATTTTTTCTTCTTTTCCGCATATTTTCAAGATTTCTTCCAAATAATATATTTTCGCATTCATATTATTAACCAAAGCGACATTTCCTAATAATTGACCTATAGAACTTTCAGGGTATAAATTCAAAACAGGAGCACCTATTGCTAATTTTTGTGCAAGAAAAGTTTTATAACTAGAAGGCCCACAAAGATTTATAGGCTCTTTAAAATGTGCAAATTTAGCATAAAATACTGTTTCCATGAAAGAATTTAAACATTTTAAATCATCGAATTCATTACCTATTTCTATCCCTGATTTGCCTTTGAATAAAAATTTTTTATTTTTTAAATCTTTTTTTATTTCCACTCGAGGTTCTTTATCATTAATTACTTCTTTAATATCTTTTATTAAATTATCTTCCATCTCAAATGATTCTATTAGTTTTTTCATTACTTTTTCGAAAACTTCATTTCTTTTATTTATTGGTGTTTCGCCTAAAATATAAATAATTATTTGTAATTCGAAAGAAACATTAATATAACTATTTGGATATAATTGTTGATAAGCATTTCGTCTAAATATTTTTCTTATATTTCTCATTGACCAAGTGCCTATATTAGGATCATTCAATTTATTTATTTGAAACATGAATAACGCCATTTTCTCAGCATTTGATGTTTTATATTCAACTTTTTCACTTATATTTTCTTTAATAATATCTTGACAACTTTTTTTTAAATCTTCCAAACCAGGCGACGGATATTCAAAAGTTCGTAAACGTTTTTCAATTATATGAGGCAGTTTTTTCCTTCCTGTTGTGGATAAATCATTTTGACATGCGATGAAAAAAAAGTTTTTATTATATTTTATTTTAGAACCAATTCCCGGGATTAAAAAGAATGAACTTTCATCACTGTTTTCAAACGCTATTGAAAGAGTTTGAAGAATGGTATTCTCTGCTAAATTAAATTCATCAGCGATAAAAATTTTTCCTTTCTTTAATGCTGAAGTTAAAGGTCCATCAATAATAACAGGTAATCCACTTTGGAAAGTAAAAGTGCCATACATATCATCGACTTGGGTTTCTAAATGGAAAGAGTACATTGTAGCCATCTCGTTTCGTATTAATTCGGAAAATGCACGAGCCATACTTGTTTTACCTAATCCAGTTGGACCTACTAAACATACTGGAATTCTACAAATAGAACAGACATATAAATGAGTCATTAAAGTTTTTAAACTATACGAATTTTTAAAATAGAATTTCTCATCGGATGAAATTTGTTTATTATTATCAAATAATTTATCTGCTTTGCTTCTTATTATATAAGGTATGTTAAATAAAATAGTTTTATTGTTATAAAGAAGGTTTTCAATATAATTCACTAAATCTTTTTTGTCAATAACTTTTTCACATTCTAAATATAATCTATATATAGCTTTAGAAAATTGAGCAAGTTTTGACATGGATAAATTAAGCTTACTATATTTATATTTTTCATATTTTTCGAATATTAGATTAATAATATCCTTATTAACATCTTCACCATGAAATTCATTTTCTAAAATTATTTTAATTAATTCAATGATATCACTATCTTCTAAATTATCTAATTGATTCGCGATATTAATAACCATAAATCTATTAAGTAGAGCAGGTGATAAATCTTTTAATGTATCAATATTACATGTAGCAACAAAAAGAAAATTTTTATCAATTTTAATTATAGGATTATCAGCGTTTTCAGAAAGGTCAAAATAATAGTCTTCTTCAGTGTCTTTTGGATCAAAAAGACCATTCAATCTTTCCGCAACTTTTGATTGAGCTGAACTAATATTTGTAAACACACCTGAATATCCTTCTTTAATAGCTTTTGTTAAAGGCCCATCTTCCCAATTCATTATATTACTTTTTTCATTAGTTTGCGGAGAAGGAACGTATCTTCCTAATAAATCAGCCACTGTAGTTTCTGGAGTAAATACAAATAAAAAATTTTCTTTTTTATTATTTGAAAAATATGAAGAAATCCATTTCGCTATTTGTGTTAATCCAATTTCTTCTTGTCCTACTAATAAAAAGTGTTTACCATTTCTAACACCCATTTTCGCGAATTGAAAAGCTTTTTTAATAGATGATGAATGAAAACATTTCGGGAAATCAAAAGGAAGATCCATTATTTCATTTGAGTCTTTATATAAATTAGGATATTTCCGCTTTATTATATTCTCCATTAGTGTATAAGTCTCTTTATCATATCGTGAACCATAAAAGCAACCTATGACATCTTTTGGAGAATTGCCTTCAGAAATAGATTTAATAGAAATATTTAAATCTCTAACTGTATAGCATTGTGGACTTCGTTTTGAATATTCGGATTTAACCCATTCATTATGAAATTCACTTATTTGGTCTATAATTTTTTCTTCATCATATTTTTGTTTTTTAGCCATTTGATGAGCGATTTCACTTAATTCTTCCGCAGAAAATTCAGGAAATTCAACAACTTGGAAAGTTTCCATAAATTTTGTGGACAGTCTATCTCTAGTAGCTGAAAAAGCTCCTACCTTTGGATTTTGAGTTGCGACAATTCTGAAATCTTTATGACGTTCAAAAGTTTTTAATCCTATACCAGGAACTGATTGAGTTATCTTATCTGAGTCTAAAGCCGTAAGCATACATTGTAAAACTGGATTTGGTGCTAAATTTACTTCATCTAATAAAAGGACTTTCCCGTTTGAATAAGCATCGGCAAAAGCTCCTTCTTTATATTTAAATCCACTAAATGAATTATCTTTATCAGAAATTAATCGTCCCATTAAATCTTCGATTGTTGTTTCTGAACTCAAATTTATTCTTAGAAGTTTCAAATTAAGTAAATCACATAAAACTTGAATTGTCTTTGTTTTAGAAGTACCAGTAGGTCCTTCGAGCATAATTGGATTATTTGATTTAAAATGGTTGTAAAGAATTTGAAGTCTTTTACGAGCTTCTTCTGTTAAAATAAAATAACCTTTAATTTTTTCCTTGTCAAATTCTAGTAGCTCTCTTTTTGTTGCTATTAATTTTTCTTCCGTTATTTCTTCTAACATGATTTAATTTATATTATTTTATTTGTTTTTATAATAATAATTATAATTATTTTTTGATTTAAAGATGGGGATTGGGGATTG
>ERZ842401.4028-NODE-4028-length-17532-cov-15.389655_pt1 | contig 17532 bp, 22 predicted proteins | sample MGYA00521270_ERZ842401 | MGnify/ENA primary metagenome ERZ842401 (study PRJEB31892, sample SAMEA3878208) | bioreactor metagenome | biome: Moose rumen | place: Sweden | collected 2011-10 | study: EMG produced TPA metagenomics assembly of the PRJEB12797 data set...
CCGATTTTTATGGTCATCTTAGGCGGCTTTTTCGGTGTTCTGTTCTTGTGAGCAGCAGGCACAGCCTGTTTTAGACAAAGTTTATGCTCATTCGACCGAAAAAATCGTGTTTTGCTCCGTGTGAGTGCAAACTTTCACAGACGCAGCCTGTTTTAGACAAAGTTTATGCTCACTCGACTAAAAAAATTGTGTTTTGCCTCGTGTGAGTGCAAACTTTCACAGACACAGCCTGCTTTAGACAAAGTTTGCGCTCATTCGACTAAAAAAATCGTGTTTTGCCCCGTGTGAGTGCAAACTTTCACAGACGCAGCTTGTTTTAGACAAATTTTGCGCTCACTCGATTAAAATCATCGTGTTTTGGCTCGTGTGAGTACAAACTTTCACAGACGCAGCCTGTTTTAGACAAATTTTGCGCTCACTCGATTAAAATAATTTTTTTTCGAGGCGTGTGAGTACAAAAGGTATTCTGTCATTGTCGGGCTCGACAAAAAGGAAAGCATACTTTCTGCAACACTACCCAAAATATTACAAATGAGCCTGTGGCTCTTATAAAACAGCCTGTGGCTGTGGCTGAGGAGGAAAAAATATGGATTTGAACATTCGAGAGGTGAATGAGGCGGACGCGGCGGCGATTTTAGCGATTTACGCGCCGTATATCGAAAAAACGGCGATAACTTTTGAATACACCGTGCCGACCGTCGCGGAATTCCGTGAACGCATTGCGCGCATTTCGTCGCAGTTCCCGTATATCGTCGCAGAAGTCGGCGGCAAAATCGCAGGCTATGCGTATGCTTCGACGTTTCACGAGCGCGCGGCGTATTTGCACAGTGCGGAGCTGTCGATTTATGTTGACGAGAAATTGCACGGCGGCGGCATTGGGCGAACATTATACGAAGAGCTGGAAAAACGGCTTTTTTCGCGCGATATAACGGCGTTGTATGCTTGCATTGCGGTAACTCCGCGCAAAAACGACGCGTATTTGACCGACGCAAGCCCGCGATTTCACGAAAAACTCGGTTACGCGCAGTGCGGCTATTTCACGCGTTGCGCCGTCAAGTTCGATGAATGGTACGACATCGCTTATTACGAAAAACATTTAGGAGAAAAAATATGAAACGCATTTTTATCGCATTGTTTTTGTTCGCGGCTTCGGCGGCGTTTGCGTCGAACGAGATTTCTTCGTTTACGGAGGGCAAAATCAAGGAGTTTCTCACGACGAGAATTGAACTTCGCAGCGGAACAAAGACCTCCGCTGTCAGCAAAATCGCCGAAGTGCGCGCCGAAACGTTTTCCGCATTGGAGGGCGAGGCGGTCGATTTTGAGCAGGAAAAGCTGATTTTGGAGAGCTTTTATTTTATGGAGGAATACGAGTGGCTGCTTGACCCGAAGACGAACCGCGCCGAGCTGAGAAAGCAAATGCGCAATTTGATGAAGCAGATTTTTGCGTGCATTGACTCTCGCGGAGAGGCGGGGGCGAGCAAGTGGCTGTACAATGTCGGCGGCGATGTTACGTCGTATTATATGACGCGCTCGATAAAGGCGACGCTGTTTTACGGGCTGCGCGTCAAGGAGTTTTACGAAAAGGCAATCGAGAAAGACGCAAATATGACGACTTCAAACGTGTGTCTTGGCAACTGGTATTTTTACGCGCCGAAAGTCTGTGGTGGCGGTCGGGACAAGGCGGAAAAGTGCTTTCAGAAAGCTCTGCTCGGCTCAAGCGCAAAGGGCGAATATTACATAGCGTATCAATCGCTGTCGCAGCTGTATTTCGAGGAAAAACGGCAGGGATTATTTGAAAAATGCACGTCCGCGCTCACAAATCTGGGCATCGGCAAAAAAGAAGTCGCGCTGATGAAGAAATGCAACGACGCGGGCTATTCGTTCTTTCAATACCGACGCAATCGCGCAGGCATTGACGAAAAACTTGAAGCCTCTGAAAAAGAAGAGGAAGATTAGAAGTTCGTTTTGAGCGAAAAGTTCATTTTGTAGGCGTGTTCGCGGAAATAATAGCGCAGCTGGCAATCCGCCGTGATTTGCGCCTTTGTCATAACGCCAGCTATAGGCGACACCGCCGCAAATCCTGCAAGATACACATAGTCATTCAGCTCGGATTCGGTGAACACCGTTACAAACTCTTTTATTGCCGCGAAATCTGGACCGGGAATGACGAGCGTATCATATTCAAAATCGCCGTGATAGCCGCCAACAAGCGCAATTCTATGCAAATACAGCGGAAGCCCCAAAAGCCCCGTTTGCGTTTCAATGCCTAAAAGCACGCTCTCGGCGTTCCAGCTTAAAGCCGTGCCGCTCTCTCCATAAAGCGAAACAGATGCGGCGGTCGGGAGCGTCCATACCACGCTATTCGTCGCAAATGGCAGCAATCGCGGCAGTTTGAAGCCGTAAGACACAGAAACCGAAGAGCGTTCGTATTTGTCGCTGTCGAATACATCGATAATTGTTTTGTCGCCTTGCATTTTGTCTTGCGCAAAGTCCACTTCATACAAAAAATACTGCTTGATTTCAAAGCCGAGCTGCTCAAACGAGGTGAGTCCGCTCTGCCGATACGTCGAATAGCTCACGCCCGTGCGGATAACGTTGTCTTTGTACGCATTGCTCGGATATGTCCAATCCATTTTCGTATTTTCTTCTTTGGTGTAGCGGTCGCGGTGCTGCGTGGAGGCTGTCCACAGGTCTTGCAGCGAAAAAGTCAAGTTCTGATATGAATAACCGACGGGGTGGCGATATGAGAGAGAGCCGAGAGCCGTCAGCGTATACTGTCCCTCTTCCTGTACCGCCCAGTTGCCGCCGACAGACACTTTTACGGGCAGAATGGAATTGTTGTAAATCGCCGTGAAGATGTTGTCCGCCGTAATGCCAAGATAATCGTCCGCAGGGTCAACCGCAAGACCGCTATACGAAAGAATGAGCTGGGAATTTTCGAGTGCGTCTTCGTTGGTGAAATACGAAAAGCCCGCGCCGACCGTCATATTATAGCCGTCCTCGATGTCGAGAGAGGTTATCGGCAAAAAGAAATAAATGAGCTTTCGCGCCATAAACTTGAGCGGATTATAGCGGCTTATTTGATACTCGTCGAGGAAAAGAGCGGTTTTTATTATCTCGCCGTCTTCGTCGTGGATAACCTTTTTTTCGATAACAGGCAAATCTGCTTTAGAAAACGCTTTCACGCTCTGTGCTTCTAAAACAGCCATTTCCGTGTACTCCAAACTTTCTTTTTTTACGCGATAGAGCTCGTCGAAACCGCGGCGGTGCATTGCATAGACGAAATCGCTCGCAGACAAAAACGGGTCAACAACGCTGCCGTCAAGCGTGGAATCGACGACAAACCCCTTTGTTACAGAGCCGTCAACGGTTACCGTCAAATATCCCATCTTGAAAAAGTCGCCCTCGTCGCTCGCATACGAAAAGCACAGCTTGCCGTCCGCGCCCTGCATACTTCTCACGTTAAACGACAGCTCATAGCTTTTTTCTTCGCCTTCTGGCAGCGAAATCGATAAGAGTTTATGCGTGTCGTCTTCGTTGACAAGGCACAACAGCTGATTTTTGCCTGTGGAACAGAATTGATAAGGCGTTGAGCCTGTCGCGAATTGGCGCGTCATCAAAATGTCGTCGTGATTGCTGTCGTTGACAAGATACATACGCATTTCGCCGTTTTGCCCAGTGCTAGCCACGCCCGCAACAGCGTATTTGTGATACGGAATCTGTACAATGCACGCTTCGGCTATCGGGTACGCGCCGCGCAAAAACTTCTTTTCGTCGAGGTCGTAAATCTTCGTGTATGGCTCGGTCAAAACATCTTCGGCTTTGCTCCGATAGCTAGACACAGCGAGGTATCGCCTGTCGGTTGAAATCGATAAGCGGCTTACATCGGAGGCAGAAAACAGCTTTTTCGCGCTCTTCCATCTTTTTCGCATTTTATTTTCAGCCAAGAAGCACACTTCTTTTCGCTCGCGGTCGTACCAAATAATGCCGTTTTTCGCTTTTACGATGTTTTCAATGTGATAATCTTGCCGCGCTAAGAGCTTTTCAGAAAAGGAGCGCAACAGCGAATCTTGATACATCTCGTCGGGAATCTCGATTGCGTCCACGAAATCGCGCCACGCAGTTGAAAGCGATACGCCGTAGACTTTGCGGAAAATGCCTGGCATCAGCGCAAAGAAATGCACTCGACCGCACTCGTTCCAATACTCCACGAACTTATCCACGCCCCACTGCTGCATAATGTACGCACTGAACGCGCTGCAAGCAATGCGCTGTATTCTGCTGTACAACGCCGAATCGCTCACGCCCGAAACTTGTTTCCACGTTGGGAATTTCTTCGCCATTTTCGCCTGCACCAACGCTTCATACGCCATATCGTCGGTGAGATTTGCGATGTCGCTATCGTCCCACGCGCCGACTGCGCCGTCCACGAATGCTGACGTTACATTGAGCAAATATATCGGCTGAAACAAATCCACGCCCGTAAGCGTATGCACCATGCGCCAATTTTTGCTTCGCACTGTATACGCCGCCGCCTCTAAAACCGCTTTATAAAACAAGTCTAGCAGCATTTGCGTGCTATACACTTCGTCTTTTTTCGCGAACGAATCGCGCACGATAATTCTGTTGTACGGCTGTTGGGAGTAGGTTACCGAAAGTTCCGCTGTGTCGGGCGTGATGACAACGGGAATCGTAAACGTTTCTGCAAGCGATGTTTTTTCGCAGGCAAGTGAGAAAAACTCTTCGCAGTGTTCGCCAATCAAGCGCGCCGTGTAAGAGCTTTGTTCGGGGAAAATTATAGAAAAGTTAGCAACTTTAAGCACATACATTTTATGCGGCTTGCTGTACAGTCCTGCATAAAGCGGCAGGCAGACGACAAAAGCGAGAGCCACCGCGAAAAATCTAAATATCGAGTGCATAAGAAATATTATACATAAAACCGCTCTTTTGCGAAATACTCAATAGCAAGCCAGCAAGCCATATCAAAATATGAGTGTCAATCAAGTATTTCATAGCCCGCACAACTCAGATTCGCTCATTCCCCAGCCGTCCGAAAACACCGCTGTTGCTCTTCCTTTGAATTTGCCGAACTCGCGCTTTTTGGGGTGAACAGATTGCCTCTCATTCATTTTTTCAAGCGAAAGCACAAGATTATAAACAATCATTTGCTGTTCAGCCGTCAGCGTTGCATAACTTTTTTCTAAAACTGCATAACTCATACCATACCTCCGCGCTTCTATTATACCACGCCGAACCGCGTTCTCTCAGGCATTTTCTCGCTGTGCAAATGGATTATAGTTTTATTACGCGAAGATTCGGGATATTCTCAAAATGCTTGTCCTGCGTAATAACTGCCATATCATTTGCAAGTGCCGTCGCTGCAATCCACATATCATTTTCGGGCATAATGTTGCCGTGCGCTTGCAATTCGTTTTTGAGCGCGCCATAAACTTCGGAAACTGAATCTGTAACAGCGATAAGAGGATAGCGCGAACAAAAAGCCTTTGCTTTCTGCTTATTGTGCTCTGTGCGCTGAGATTTTGACGCGCCATAAAGCAATTCACCCAAAACAACCGTGCATGTGCATAAGCCATTCAGTGCAGAAAGTTGCTTAACAAGTTCTCGGTCGCCGTTCAAAACGCGCACGATGACATTTGTATCCATAAGATTACCATTCATCAAGCTCAATTTTCCTGCACTCATCGCTTGCACTCATCATTATCGCCGCGTCCTCATCGCTTATGACACCGCAAAACTCTTCCAATGGATTTTTTTCTTTTCGCTTCGACACGATAAACAGCGCAAAATTATAGAGTTCTTTTTGTTCTGTTTCAGACATTGTTTCGTACATCTGCAATAACGCTTCTCCCATATACCATACCTCCGCGCTTCTATTATATCCTGTCCCTGCCGTATCGACAAGGGCGCACACCTTGCTGCAGCCGCTTTTGCTTCCCCCTCGCGCTTTCTCTCTGGGCACTCCGTCATAATCTGCTTTGCCGCCGCAATTTTTGCTTCAAGAGCGGTGATTTGGGAAACGATTTTCTGCTGTTCGGCGAGAGGTGGAAGAGGTAATCTCATAGCCCATCTTTCAGTCCAAGCACTTCAATTACGCCTTCGCTTATTTTTTTCATATATGATTTAGGCATTACAGACAGTCTTTCGATAAAAGCAAACTTGTTCACCGTCGTAACAAGCGGAATTATCACAACGGAATCTTTCGACAATCCCGAATCTTTTTTTGGCACAATGACATTCGGCGTGTATTCGGAAAGAATCATATTGCTCGTCAATGGAATAACGGTGCAAGTGCCGATGTTGCTCGCATTAAAATCGTTGTTTTGCATAACGACTGCAGGACGGCGATACCCTGCTTCTCTCCCAAGAGGTACGCCGAAATCCACAAGCCATATTTCACCACGTGTCATTTTTTATCATCTCCCAAACTGCCGCCTTTGACGCATCACACGAGAATGTCTGTTCTGAAAGCGGCACTTTGTCATATACGGCGTTAATCTGCTTGATATGAGCTTCTGATGGCGACAAATCTTTTTCGTCGTCTTCCTCTTTATGAATCACCACATTTTCTCGTAACTTCACAAGGCTTTTCAGAACTTCAAAAAGCGATAAATCAACATTTCGTAGCGTTACCGTCATATTTTATACCTCCATATCATTATTATACCACACAATTCCCGTCATGTTGAGTGTAAGCGAAACATCTTTTGAACGAGATTCTTCGCTATGCTCAGAATCGCCCTATTTCAGCCACTTATCCAGAATCGCCTGTTTTTTGGCAGGACATTCTTCCATAGTTTTCTTTGCGTCCGCGATTTTTGCTTCAAGGGCGGTGATTTGGGGAACGATTTTCTGCTGTTCGTCGAGAGGGGGAACGAGAAATTTTAACTTATTGTTTCGATGACACCATTTAGCACTTTTTCCATAATATCAGAATTTAGTTTCTTTACTTTCTCATAAAGCCGCATTTTGTCAACATGGACAATTAAGTGCGGTTGCGTTACAGAATCTTTCGGCAGTCCTGTAACAGATTTTTCCAAAAGAACATTGTTCGGCATTTCTGCATATACCGTGTTTGTCGTCAATGGTAAAACAACAACTGTTTTCAACTTGCTTTCATTCAGTACATTGTTTTGAAGCACAATGACAGGACTCTTAAAACCGACTTCGCTTCCTAACGGCACTCCAAAATCTACCCACCATATCTCACCACGAGTCATTTTTCAATGCCTCCCTTACATTTTCCAAACCTACATTGCAATATTGCAGCTGTTCCTCTTCAGGTATCTTACTTAAAACGGCATTTATCTTTTCAACTTCGCCTTGTTGTTTTTCAGGAGTTTCATAGCCACGCTGTAACAGTTTCGACAAAAAATTGAGTATTGAAAGTTGTTCCGCATACGATAAAAGCTCTAGTTGCTGTTCAAAGTTTCTTAATTCCATTGCACTCATAAGCCTGCCTCCATATCATTATTATACTCCGTCCCTGCCGTATCGACACGGGTGTACACCTTGCTACAGCAATTTTCATGACGCTAGAGTTTTAGAAAATTAGCGGGCATAATTGCAGGAACTTTTGAATGTTCAAAATCCTTTATGTTGCGTGTGATGATGAAGTCCAATCGGTAGCTATCGGAGCATTGCATTTGCAAACCGTCTTCAAGGTCAGTCCAATTCTCATTTCTTATGAACTTTTCGATGTCGATTTTGCTTTCCGAAATAATCTCGTTTCTGTTCAAAAGCAGTTGCAAAAGAGTCTTTTTCTCTTCCGTGCTGAACTTGCCGTTGATGACATAAAACAAATCGCAAATTGAATGAATTGTCAAATACGATTTTATCGTTGAAAACCAGCATTTGTTCAAAACTTGCTTTGCGACATCATAAAACGGCTCTCGCTTCAAAAACCAATCAAGAATGATATTCGTATCAATCAGGACTTCCATATTTTCCCTCAAAATATGATTTCCGTTCTGTTTCTGCGTCTATTCCTGCACCTAATCCACTGAAATGCTCAAAAAGTGCCATGTCAGCCTTGTTTCGCTCGTCCTCATCTTTCTTGCGGCGTTTCAAAGCTTCTTCGATGCGGCTTCGCAAGATTTCCAGCTGAAACACCTGCATAAAGTCAATCTGCTCTGCATACTGCTCAAAAGCCATATCACTCATTCTCTACACCTCCGCTTTTATTATACCCCGTCCCTGCCGTGTCAGCAAGGGCGCATATTTCTTTCTATAGCCACTTTTGCAGCACCGCGCGCTTTCTCTCTGGACACTCCGCCATAATTTGCTTTGTCGCCGCAATCTTCTGCTCCTCTGCCTCAACCAAGCCCACAATGCGCTTCTGCTCGGCGAGCGGGGGCAAAACGATGGCAAAATTTGAAATATCCCCAGCCGTTAGATTGGGTTGAGCAGAACCATGAGAGATGCTTCTTAAATTCTCATACTGACTTTTCAGATATGCCCAAACATAATCTGTGTCGAAATCTATGATTTTTTCATAAAGAACGGCGCAAGCTTGATTTGTTGTTGTTTCAATTCCTAGTTTTGCAGTTCTGCCGCGAGTAGTTCCCTGACCGTACATCGCAATTACAAGAGAACCTTTTGGATATAGTTTTGCTGAACTGTTCTTGAGACCTTCCTCTGTTATACATTCATTTGTTTTTGTAATAAGTTCGTTGGTGACTTCAGTTGTGGTAAGCCACGGAATAGTTCCATCTTCCCAATATTTATTCTCTTTCCTTGAAGGTGTTCCGCCAGAAGATATTTTGTAAATCTCTCCTAACCGCTTTTCTTCCCCTTGCACGCTTGCCATAATCCGCGCAATCTCCGCCCTTGCCGCCGCAATCTCTTTCTGCGCCTCCTGATATTCCGCGTCAACCTGCTCACACTCGGCGACGATTGATTTCTGTACATCGAGAGGAGGAAGAGGGATTTTTATGCTTTTGAAATTGGAGCTGTTTAATCCGCCTTGTGCTGCTCCTGTAATGTTTGCTTTCAATAAAGATTGCCCTAAAGAACAAAAGAAATGGAACAAATATTTTTGTGTTTCAATATTTGTACAACGAACAATAAAAACATGTTCATTAACCATTGCTTTTTTATTATCAAGTTCATCACGAACAAGTGCAACTTTGCCTGTTAAAGCTCCGTCTTTGCAAATCAAAAAATCATATTTTTTAATTTTACCTCTGCCTGCACTTTCAAAGTATTCTTCACTTACGAACTTAGGTTCTGTTAAGTTCAAAAAACCTGATGTGTTATCAATATGTTCTCCGCCAAGCGATAAGACACCGCTTGAAATAGCTCCACCACTTGGACGAGAACCAGTTTCAATAATTGAAGTTATTTCTTGAATAGTCCTTTGAGAAAACTTGCTCTGTATCTGCACCGCCTTTTTCTGCACGTTGCACTTTATCGCCTTGTCGAATGTGCTTCGGCTAAAGTCAATCATATCTTTGAGTGCATTCGCTGTGCAGTATGTGCTGTCGCGGTAAATCCCCGAAAATGCGTCTTTTACACTATGCGCAATGCTGTGTTCTCTGTCTTGTGTATTGTACAAAAGTCCGCAATATTCGCTCTGGTTCGTGCTTTTTATCTTGATTCCCTCGTCGCCTTTTCGGTTGCTCCAAGTATATCCTAAAAACGCTTCTTGCTCTTTGTCCGCATTCGGCGCACTCACAACAAAGGTTGTCTGCTTGTAAACAAGCGCAAAATAATACAGCTTTTCTTTTTCTATGCCTAAAGCATACTCATAAAACGCTTTTATGCGATTTTCTTTGTGCGTTTTTTCGTCTTTTGCCTCCGCCTTTTCGTCCTGCTTTGCCGCTGTTTTATACGCCGTGCTTTTCTCAAAGTCGCTTACATACATTCCAAAATACGCATTTTCTTTGTATGCTCTATAATCCGCCATTGTTTTTGCGTCTTTTGCAAATTGCGTATATTCTTCTTCGCTGACACCTATCTTTTGGCAATAGTTTTTCAAAATCTCTTTGTCGCTCGCCACGCTCAAAGTTTCGTTTGCAAAAATCGCGCTCACATTGTCTTTTACGATTTCGCTTTTTACAGGCGGTTCACTGTTTTTCTGCATAAAAAGCACAACCGTATTTGTTCCTGTTGCGCCAAACGTCTTTGAACTGAATTGCACGATAGACTTTATCGCAAAATTCTTCAAAATCTCTTCTCTCGCCTTGATGTAGCTCGTGCTTGAGTTTGAAAGAATAGAGCTCGGCAAAATCACGGCGGCGATTCCCTGCGGCTTCAAAAGCTGTGCCGCTCGTTCCACAAACAGCGTTTCAATTTCTTTTCCGTCGTCTGAAATATACGAAAGCAATGAGAGCGCATTATTTTTCAAATCGAGATGATTTTTGAACGCGCTCACACTGTACGGCGGATTTGCTACCAAAATATCAAATTGATTGTTTTGAATGACAATGCCGTCTTTGTCGTGATTGTCCAGCCCGTCGCCGAAGACGATATTGCCGTTGTCTGCGCCGTGCATAAAAAGCGAAATCTTGCTCACTCGTGCCAATCGATAATCTTTTTCTATGCCGTAAATGCAGTTTGCTTCCCAGCCTTTTTGCCCCTCAAGCCCCAGACGAGAAACCGTTTCATTTATCTCTCTAAATCCCTCTGTCAAAAAGTGTCCTGCGCCGCACGCATAGTCAATTATACGCGGATAGTATACTGCGCTTTTTCCCTGTTGCGAATTATTTTTGGACGTGTTACAAAAAAAACTTTCAAGTGGCAGACATTTCCAAATAAAGCTCGTTATCGGAATCGGCGTAAAAAATTGCCCCTCATTCTGCTTAAAACCCTTGTTCAAAAGCTGCTCGAACATATCGCCCAATAGTTGCAATTCTTTTGAATCGATAATTCTGTATTTTTGGAACAATTCCACCATTTCAACAAGGATTTTTCCATTCTGATAAAAAAGCGTCTTGTTGTGAACGTCCTTAAATGCAAAATCGTTGTTTGTGTAAAACTTGAGTTTTGTGATAGTATCGTTCAGTTCCGCCTCTAGCTTTTCTCTGTTTTCTTGAAGCGAATCAAAAACGACCTTTTTCACATAATCATCACGAACATAAAAGACCTCTTCTTTCATAAACTCTTTCATTCCGAGATGATGCAGATTTTGCAGTCTGTCCTGCATTTTTTGATAAGTGTCTGTCCCTGCCTTGTATTGAAATTCCACCACATCTTCTTCGCCTTTCTTCTTTTCGTCGTACAGTTTTGCGATAAAGAGAGCAATAAGGCGGTTAAAGGCGTTTTCTTTGTCGCTTACGTTGTTATGCCGTAAAATCTCTTCAAATTGATTTACGATTTTGTCATCACGGCTAAAATCAACAAGCCTTTTCTTTTTTAGCGGCAACATTCCAATAGTATACGCCACTGTTTCATCATCAAAAATGATGTCTGTTGTATCGATGATAGCTTTTTTGTATGTGTCTTTCCAAGCTGCAAAGAGTTCTTTTGCATTCCCTGCATTTTTGTATAAAAGAATTGTCGAATCGTCTTTTGCAAGCTCGACGACGTTTGAATCATCAGAACAGTTTATATAACTGTATGTATGTGTTAGTTTTTCTCCGTTAAAATCGCTTGCATACAAGCAAAGCCATTTTGTTGCTCTCTCCTGTTGCCAATAACTGAACAGTTGCCCACCGTCTGAGTGTTTTTCATCTTCATTGAGCATATTAGAAAGCTCTTTTTTGTATTCGCCGTCAGCCGTTTTGCACTCGATAATGCAAAGATATGGCGAGCCGTCTTTATTTTTTACGCAAATATCCGCCTTTCCGCTTTTGCCTCCGTGTCCAAGACTCCATCTCGGCTCAAGTTCAATATGCTCTGCGCGGTAACCTTTTTCAAGCAGCCGACATACACACTCACATACAACGAAATTTTCGGGGTGCGAAAAATTGCTTGTCGTTCCGTCGTTGACACAAAAGCCCTTGTCTTCGGGGTAACTGATTTTTTGCGCATTAAAATCTACACTGACATCACAATCCGCCGCGTCAAAATGTCTTCTATATATATTGCCGTCTTTTGTAAATCCCAAACACATCAGCACGGCACTAAAATTCTCTATCGTTATCATTTTTTCTCCAAAATACAAATGCAGCTAAATTATAGCATAAACCTTACTGTGTTTAAAGCTCTCTCAGCTCAATGCGACAGCCTTTCTCATTTACGTGAGACAGTGTGTCGCATTGGAATGAGAAAGGCTGTCGCATTAGAAGAATGAGAAAGGCTGTCGCATTAGAAGAATGAGAAAGGGTGTCGCAAGAATAGTGTTGACACGAATTATTATTCGATATACACTATATGTAGTAGATAATGAGTAAAGGTTATCGGGTGAAAAAAAAGTTCAAAATAATTGAATTTTGTTCAAATAAATTGTTGACAAAAATTGCAAAGAGTTGTATATTATAATTGTTCAATGATATTGGACGAGGAGTGGAGAAATTGAACGGAGGACTTATATATGACTGGGAATACAATTTTTGCAGGGAGGATAAAAAAGTTACGAGAGGAAAAAGGGCTTTCTACAACAGAGCTTGCAAAGAGCCTCGATATACAAAAATCGCGCGTGAGTATGTGGGAAACGAATGGCACAGTTCCGCGTCAAGATATGCTTTTGAAGCTGTGCAAGTTTTTCAATGTAACGACGGATTTTCTTTTGGGCAATGATGACTCAAATGCGCAAAACCCTCGAAACGAGAAAATCTATTCGATACAGCGTGCGCTTAGTAATATGGACGATTCTGACTTAGAAAAAGCGCAGAATCTATTATTGGCTGTCTTTAAAGACAAGTTCGGTATATAACTTATGCAGGAGGCGAAAATTGCGAGCAGATTATGACGCAGCAAATAACACGGCGAATGAAATTCTTTTAAAAGCAAAAAGTATAAAGGGATTTCCTTTTTCAATAAAAGAGGTTGTAAAGGAGTTCTCTGAAATAGAATTTACGACGTATTCAGAGCTAGAAGCTCTCGGGGGCAATGCGTCAATGATTATCGGCTCAAATGATGGCGCACTTCTTGAGAGCTGCGGCAGACACATATTGTTTTATAACGATAGAATGCCGAGCGAGCGTATTGCTTTCACGTTTGCACACGAACTAGGGCATCTTGAGCTTCATCACGATATGAAAACGCTTACAGAGTTAAGAGAAGCACACGATGAACTTTTTGCACCGTTGTATGAAAAATACGAAAAAGAGGCTAGTGTATTTGCGGCGCAGTTGGTTATGCCTGTGCAAGTGGTGAGAGAGCTTGCGAAGCGTGGCTGCAAGATAACAACAGCATTTTTATCGGAACATTTTGGGGTATCAAATCAATGTGCTCAAGTTCGTATAAGTAATTTAGGGTATCAGAAAAAAAGCGAATATGACGATTTGATTTTGGGAAAGTTCAAAGGTTTTATCGATAGAGTAGCAAAGCGCACATCGTCTTTTTCTGACGAATATGAACGGGAGTTCGAGATGGAAAGAATAAGGCAGTCGTGGTAAAAAAATAAAGAGTGCTAATACTGGTAATATCGGCACTCTCAAAGGCGATAAGCCTCATAGACAAAACATTGCTGTGCGTTGTCTATAGGTATTATCGCCATAAATGCAATGAAACTTAAACATTTGAAAACTGTCGTAGATAGCTATGTTTGAGAAAATATATTTTAGGAGAAATACCTATGAGAAAACAGAAATACTATGGTATCCGCAAGAATCTGAAAGATGTCTGGTGGAATTCTTTTATGGTCAGAAATTGCAAGGATTGGGATTTACACGATATTCCGTTCTGCAGGACGATAAAAGAAGAGATTCCTGAAGACATAATCACTTGGAAAGAGGCTGTTACAATCTACAACAAGCGAATAAAGGAAAACGAAAACTTTCATCATTGTGCATACATCTGCTTTTACATCGATGATGAACGCTTTGATGGCATAAAAGGAATTTGGTTCAATCCTCAAAAAGCGTTACGGATTATCAAGCATTTTGCAGGAATCATCACGCCTGATTTCAGCACATATATGGATTTTCCAGAATACCTCAAAGGCTGGAACACATACAGAATGAGAGCATTTGGCTTTTGGTGTAGCAAAAATGGAATCAATGTGATAAACAATGTGCGTTGGGATTCGTTTTCTCTTGATTTCTGTTTTCGTGGCATACTGCAGAACAGTATTGTCGCTATAGGAACTGTGGCGAGCAGACTTAGGTATCTGAAAAATCGCGCAGAGTTTGAGCAGAAGTTTTTGTTGATGATTGAAACTTTGAAGCCGAAAATCATAATCGTATACGGTTCTGCAAATTATCCTTGCTTTAACTCTTTGTGGACAATGGAAATAAAAATTGTATCGTTTCCAAGTTCACGGAATAGAAAAACGACTTCTATAAAGGAAGTCGTATGAGTAAGGATTATTCAGGTCTGTTTCCGACCACAAGCGGTGGAAAGAAAGTTGCAAATCAACTTCCTAAAAATGATTCTCAGCTGAAACATATTTTTAGGAAAGCTAAAGGGCACCTTTGTGATACTCCAAAAAACAGAAAAACAATCATTGATTTAGTAAATGAGGAGAGTAATTACAAAGGAACCGACAAAGATGGTTGTAAATGGTATGTAAAAACTGCAAAGAATGGCGGACAATATTGGGCAAAAGTTAAAAATGGCATTGTGAGTAATGCAGGCTATAACAGAAGCCCTATTGAATGGGATGATGAAACAGGGCTTTTCAAGAACCCTTTTAAATCTAAATGACACTTTATAAAGAGGTGGAAATGACAAACTTCGAGTTGTTTACGATGATGTATTTTGTATTGGATACAGAACTTGAAAAAATAAATAGGTCTGATGAATTGCTTTTGGATTATGTGAGTAATTTAAATCCTTTTCTTTGGAATTCTGAAGATTCTGCAGACCCTGCTTATTTTTCTGAATTCAATGATTTTATGAAAGACAAGGTTATTGGTGATGATTACGGATATTCGTTGATTGTCGAGTTTATTAAGACAAATGATGAATATTACTTTGGGTTGGAAAAGTATTTTTTAAGAATTTCTGTTGAAGAGTTCAAGGAAGCCTTTAAACGTTATCTTTCTGAACGGCACAAGGGAGATGAGAATTGGCTGATAGAGTGTTTTAAAAAAGTATAAATAACAATAAAAAGAATTCATAAATTTATGGAGGAAAAATGAAAAGGAAAGGTTTGGTTCTTGTCGCTTGATAAGTGGCGGCGATGAGAACAAAAATGCCTAAAAACTGCACGGTCATGCAACTTTTAGGCGGAGAAAAAAGAGGCATTCTTCTCGATTTTGTATAATCAAAGGATACCTCATTATAAGCCACTTGACAAGCAGAAAAGACTGCAATATCAGATTTTTATTGATAGTGAGGTGTCGAAATGGACGACCGAAAGAACAAATTTACAGAAAATGTCAATGTAACAATGCACAAAGCAATGTTCTCTTCTGAAGATGTCATCTATGCAAAGGTGCATAGAGAAACAGCTCTTATGGGCAATATCGTAGACAAGATTTACGATAAAAATAAGGTGTTTGATAGAGAAACGCTTCTCTATGTTGCAGGATTGTTCAAAAACGGCATTTTAGCTCTTTTGAGCGAGGGCAAGGCGGTGGATATGCTTCAGCTTGGTGTGCTTTACTTAAAGCCGAACGGAACTGTTGAAGAGGGCAAACTTGACAATATTCCAGAAATGACGCTTGGTTTTACGCCGTCAGAGGTGGCTTGCGCGGCAGTGAAAGGCGTTACGGTTGCAGGAGATGTTACAAAGAATAACGAGCCTGAGATTTCGTATCTGTTCGATATGCACAAAGAAGCAAAGACAGACGCTGTTTCTAAAGGCTACACTTTGAAAATCAAGGGTGATAGGCTCAAGATTGCAGGAGATGAGGCAGAAACAGGGTTGTTCTTTGCTCCGTGCGATGCAGAAGGCAAAAAAGACGAGGATAGAGCAAATTGGGTGCATATTCGTCCTTCTCCGTCTATGGAAAACACTGCAAAAACGGTGTGTGTCAATTTGCCTGCGTATATGAAAGAGGGAACATATCGCCTTATTGTCTGCACAGCTTTCGGGGCAGGGAAGCGATTGAACAAAAGTATTCGTGAAGGCATATATGCAAATGTAGTAACAATACAGCAGCCCTAGGCTGTTTTGCACCTATAGGGTGTTTTTGTAAGAGCCATAGGCTGATTTAGAGGCACAGTCTTATTTGAAAATAGCCTGTGCCTCTAAAATTTGAAAAACAGCCTATGGCTTTTAAAAGCGTCTGGGACGCTTGACTGTTTTGGGGAAAACTGATAATATCGGTAATTACCCTATACGTTTGAAGTAAAGGGAATATTTTTTATAAGAGGTCTCAAAGTGGTTAAACTTAGACTAAAGAAGATGGGTTCAAAAAAGCGCCCATACTATCGCATTGTTGTGCAGGATTCACGCAAGCCACGCGATGGTGCTACAGTTGAAGAGATTGGAGTATATCACCCAATCGAAGTTGCAGACAAGCAGATTTGCTTCAATGAAGAGCGTGCAAAGTATTGGCTCAGCGTTGGTGCTCAGGCAACAGATACTGTAAAGAAGCTTTTCAATAAGAAGGGTTTGACAGTTACTGGTCAGTCCAAATAAGTACTAGGGAGTGAACGGGAATGGAAAAAGACCTGATTGAATATATTGCAAAATCATTGGTCGATGATCCCAGTGCAGTCTCGGTAAAAGAAACCGAAGGCGACCGAGGTCCTGTTTTGGAGTTGAGTGTTGCCCAGGGTGATATTGGAAAGGTGATTGGTAAATACGGTCGTATTGCAAAGGCTTTGCGCACTGTTTTGGCAGCTTCTGCTTCAAAGAGTGGAGTTCGCTATAGTCTGGAAATACTGGACTAAAGAAAAGTGCTTGAAGAATTTGTAGTAGGAATTGTTCGAGGCTCACACGGGGTTTCGGGCGAGTTTAGAGTTGAGAGTACTTCTGGGTATTTCGACCATTTTGAGCGAATGAAGGAAGTTACCTTGACAGACGGAAATAAACGGTACAAATGCACGGTAGAATCTGTGTCTTTGGGAAATGACACGTTGTTTCTGAAAGTAAGCGGGATAGATTCACCTGAAAAGGCGAGAGAATACAATAAATGGAATATTGTTGTTCCGCGTGAGGATGCTCACCCTCTTGAAAAAAATGAGTGGTACATAGAAGACTTGAAAGGGTGTTCTGTGTTTTATGAAGACGGTTTGGCTGTTTCTGCGCCGGCAAGTTTACCTGAAGATAAAGTTGTTGGTACGGTCACAGACGTATTGGAAGGCGGAGCGGGTTATCTCGTAGAGATTTCGCTGTCCGAGAGCTCAAATCTTCTTTCTGATGAGCAAAAGCACACTACTAGCGGAAAAAGCAGAAGTGTGTTAGTTCCTTTTAACAAAGAGTTTATAGGAACGGTTGATGTAAGAAAGAGAATGATAGGGCTGATGCACCTCTGGATTCTGGAGTAATTCCTGTGAAATTTACTGTGCTGACCT
>ERZ842401.4029-NODE-4029-length-17528-cov-6.942769_pt1 | contig 17528 bp, 28 predicted proteins | sample MGYA00521270_ERZ842401 | MGnify/ENA primary metagenome ERZ842401 (study PRJEB31892, sample SAMEA3878208) | bioreactor metagenome | biome: Moose rumen | place: Sweden | collected 2011-10 | study: EMG produced TPA metagenomics assembly of the PRJEB12797 data set...
TGACTGGAGTTCAGACGTGTGCTCTTCCGATCTAGATGATTCCAATCAAATTTTTTTACCGATTAAAATTTGATTGGAATCATCTTCAGGAAAATTTCCGTCGATATTCCACCAAGATTTCATTTCCAAAATATTTGAAGAAATTTTTTCACCTGTGGGCAAATTTAATTCGTGATTGAACCAAGTGCCGACGACAGAAATTTTTTTATTATTTATTGAAAAAAATTTTTCTAAATTTGGAGCAAAAGCAACGATGTTATTTGTCCAAAAAATAGTTTTAATTTTGCCGAGATCGTTTTCATTCAAAAAATTTTTATTTTGGTCGATGCCGTAAATATTTTGAAGAATTTCGGAATTTTTTGGCGTGACGAGAATATTTGCGCCGTAAGCTTTTAATTCTTGATTAACTTTGTCGCCTACATCGAACATAACATTAAGCATAGCGGCGGCTAAAGAAACTCCGAGCGCGACGGTTAAGGAAATTAAAAAAAATCTGTTTTTTTGGCGAATCAACGCGCCTTTCAACATTTGCCAAAACATTTTTTCACCTCACAAATTTATTTAAAAATTTTAGAATTTTTTTCAAGTTCAGCCTGCGGAATTTTTAATTTTCCGTCAGAAATGGAAAATTCAATCGGAATTGGATTACAACCGCCGCGCGTGCCGATAGTTGCTTTATTCATTTGAACATCGCAAAGTTTGCAAATAACTTGGTTATCGCGTTCAAAATAACCTGTTGCGCCGCAAATTTCGCAAGCATCGAGTCCGACACCGTAAGCAGAGCCGCCTTTCAAAATAACAATGTAGCGAACATTTTCGCCTGTTGAAGCGCGATAAACGAATCTGTGCAAATGTCCGTCATTAATTTGCTCCAAATCCACATCAACCGAAGAATTTTGCGCAGAAACGAGAATTGCGGGAACAATTTCAGCTTTTTTATTTGCAACGTAACTTCCTGCGCTTGAAGTGGCAGTCATTAAAAATAATGAAAAAATTACGCAAAATCCCCAACGTTTTTTTTGAAAAAAATTCGCCAAAATTTTTCTGTACTGTGCGGGATTTTGTGAAAAAATTTTTTCGGGTTTAGGTTGAGAAAATAAAGTTATCGGCAAGACCAAAATTGCCGCGAAAATTACAAAGATTAACATTCCAGAATTGTTTATAATTGGAGCCATTAAATCCATCCAAAATTCTGCCGTTAAAAAATTTCTCGCCATTAAAACTTGAATCAGAAAAATTATTTGCTGAATCATACACGCGGCGAATTGAACGACGCAGACAAATTTCAAACGCGAATCGTTTAAAGCGTCGGCGGCTTTGAAAATAAAAAAACTGCTTAACGCAGCGAAAAAAACTCCGCAAATAAAGCCGAAAATTTTTATTAAGAAAGTTTGCTCAAAATAATTGCCAACAGCCGCAGTTACCGAACCGATAGGAATTAACCACAATTCAAAGCCGTGATATAAAAATAATGCGAAAGCTATTGCGGCAACAGAAAATTTTAAAATTTTGTCTTCAGAATTAATCTGCATTTTGAACAATTTTAAAATTAAAATTCCTTCGCCGAGCAGTGCAATAAAAGTTGCCCAACCTTCTAAGATTTCGCGACTTATTGCATTTTTAGTTCCTATGCGGACAGCTACCAAAAAGATTGAAATCCAAAATCCCCACTTCAACGCCGTAATAAAATTTTTTTTATAAAATTCACTTGGCAAGCGTTTTAAAATTACAAGCAGAATTGCGAGTGGAACTGCGAGCGTTAAACCTTCCTCCATTGTAGGAACAAATTGTTGCAAAAAAGTTTGTAACATAAAAAATTTTTCACCAAAACGCGACGCCGATATTTGCAGACGACACGCCCTTTCTTGTTTTTTTGATAACCCTCCGCATTTAGTCGTTGGGCAGTTGAATGAAAAATTCTTCTTAACGAAAATAAAAATTCTTCTCATTATTATTTTCGTTTTAAATGGAAAAGTTCCTTTCATAAAAAAATAAGACGAAAAAATTTTTTAATCGTCTTTATTGAGGTTCTAGCTTTTGAAAGTCAGCGGCTGTCACAAAGTCTGCTACTGAAAGTTCTTTCAAAAATATTCAGCAAGAAAACATTGAAGTGCGCCGATTAAGTTTGCGTCATTTTGATATTTGCAAGTTACAATTTCTGCTTTAGGCGTGTATAAAGGAAAAACTTTGTAAAGTTTCTCAAGATTTTCACGAATTTTTTCCACGAATATCGGTTGGGCACTAATCCCGCCGCCGATTGCAAAACGTTGCGGATCAAGTATGACTTGCAGATTAAAAATTTGAGCCGCAATTTCTTTTGTGAAATTATCAAGACAAATTCCAGCAATTTCATCACCGGCATTTAAGGCTTGGAAAAAAAAAATTCCGTCAACTTCATCTTCAGGAATTTTTTTCGCATTGGCGTACATTTTACAAAGACGCGGAGTTCCGCAACGTCCTCCAAAAATTCCGTCCATTGCGGGTGTACCATTTCTGTCAGTTATCATTGCTGAAATTTCTCCTGCCGAAAAATGTGCACCTTTATGAAGTTTATGATTTTTGATATACCCGCCTCCAATTCCAGTACCAAAAATCAAAACAAAGCCGTCCGAAACATCTTTCAAACTGCCGACTGCCGCTTCTGCCATTGCCGCACATTTCGCATCATTTTCAATCGTTATTTTTAACGGAATTTTTTTATGGAGTGCATCACGAAAATAAAATTCGTCATTGTAACGAAGTGCGCCGCCCATAAAGCAATAACCTTTTTCAGAATCTATAATGCCCGGCATTGATATTGCTATCCCTTCGACTTTGGGAAATTCATTGTAAATTTTTGTCAGCGCGTCAATTAAATCTGCGCGGGAAGTTTGCGGAGTCGGAATTTTGCCTTTAGATAAAATTTTCAAGTCGTCTGTCATTTCGGCATACTTTATAGCTGTACCGCCAATGTCTATCGTTAATATTTTCATCAATATCCTCCCTGCTTATGTTATAAAGTAGCCTTAATTAAATCATCATTACTCAAATTTGAAAGCTCAAGCACCTTGTTTATATCTAGCCCGACTGATTTTGCAAAATGTTCGCCGTATTCTTTGTCCGCAAGATAACAATGAACTGTGTGCCTATATTTAATATTTTCTGTAACTGGCGCAATTATTCCTGGTACAACGTGTGCGGGCGAAAAATGACTAAGGACGCTCGCAAAATAATTTTCGGGATTACGATTAAGTTCATAAACTAACGGGTACTCGGCGTGCGACTGTAGGATTTTCGTGATGATTAAATGGCATCAAACAAATCTTTTCCGTGATATTCGCGATCCATACCGTTAATTTGGGCAGCTTCTTCGTTCGTCAAATTTTGCATTGTACAAAGAATCTTTTTACGGCGCGATTAAGGTCTGCAAATTTATGAGTATCATATTCACCGGCTACCGTCGAAAAACGTGTAAAAGCGTCAGTGACTGTGCCGAGTTGAAACACTTTTGCTTTTGTGTATCGTGAAATGTCATTTGTAACGGTCAAAGTACCGTAAGCTCCTCAACCTTTGGCATGCATACGACGTTCGGGAATAACTTCTCGATTAAATATCGTTATCGGCAACAGGTGCGCCAACTTCATTCGTCAGTTTCTTATAACCGCTCATATAATTGCCTGCCTTTATCTTATTTTGAACCAATTATAGCAGAATATGAATCAAATCCGCAATTTTTTTATGCTTGTCTTGCAAAATTTTTTCTTCGGGTAAAGTCCCTTGCTTTTCGTGAAATTGCTTGAGACACGCGAAAAGTTGATGAAATGCAAGGGCGTCAAGAAATTACTCAAAAATGTCGCTATCTTGCCGATAATGTCGCTAATGATGACACCCAAAACAGTGCGGTCGTATTCGTCAACATTTTGAATTTGCAATTTGCTGAAAACGGCGTCCTTCTTTTTGGACTTGCATTTAGTCACGAGATCGGCGAGGCATGATTATTCATCAGTCGTTTTGCCTGACTGCCATTTTCACAAATTTTTTTATGTCTGCAGAAGGTTCTTTAGCGTAAAGTAAGCCATATGGGGTTACGAAATTCCAATCTACCGGCAAAAATACGAATGAAGGATGAATATTTGCCCAAATGTCCAGAGATACAATTAGGCAATTTGTGCGGGACATTTGATTGAAAAGTCCTATATCGGTATAACTGACTGATTTCATTGTAATTTTGGGATGTCGGGAAAATTCTTCCCAAAGTAAATCAATAGAATCTGCATCGCCCTTATCAAACAGCAAAGCAGTTTCGCCATAAAGATCTGTCATAGAAAGTTTTTCCTTTTTTGCCAAAATGTGATGCTTGGGAACGGCGATACAAAATTTGCAGTCCCATAATTTGCAGAAATTCACTTGTTCAAGCCAACGCTTTGAATTGCAAGCGGCTACAATAAAATCTATTCGTCTGCCTAATGAATGGACAATTTCTGTTATTCCTGTATGGTCGTCGTCAAATGGAAGAATTTGCAGAGTGTAACCGGGAAAATGACTGCTCAGCCGATTCCAAATTTCAATGAAAGGTTGACACGGCTTAAAAATAGAACTGCCAATGCGAAAAGAACGCCCGTTATTTTGTACAGTTTGCCTTGCTTCTTCCACAGCCGTATTAAATCTTTCAGTAAGAATTTTTGCCTCGCGGCAGAGAATACTGGCGGCAGGAGTCAATGTAATTCCGTGATTAGTGCGATTAAAAAGTTTAAATCCCAATTTGTCTTCCAAAAAATTCATCTGCTTAATTACGGCAGGGGCGGAAATAAATAACTTATCTGCCGCTTTGCCGAAACTGCCTTGTTCTGCTACACAAACTAGGGTTGCAAGTTTTTCATTTAAAATCATGCTACTCCTTCCTTTGCAATAACTTTTGGTTATCTCATACTAACTTTTTTTATCTTCAACGTCAATGAATTTTTCGCTATAATAAAAGTAAATAGCGGAGTTGAGGAGGAAAAAATATGAGTTATCGCAGAAAAATTCGGCAAGGCATAGTATCGGTAGTAATTGCCTTGTCCTTAAATGCAGGATTTGTCAATGCTGCACCTTTCGTTATTGCTGAACAAGGTTCTTTCACGGTTGGCGGCAGTTACAAGCAACATGAAGGCACTTTCAGCCAAGAAAAATTTTTATCTGAAGATGGTCAGAGGGCGTATGGTGATTTTGCATATGTAGAATATCAAAAACCTGAAAAGGCAAAAAAATTGCCGCTGATTTTTCAGCATGGCGGCGCACAGTCTAAGCGTACATGGGAATCTACTCCGGACGGCAGAGAAGGTTTCAATACGATGTTTCTTCGCGCAGGATATTCAGTTTATTTGATTGATCAGCCGAGAACAGGCGAAGCGAATCTTTCAACAGAAGCAGTAACGTCAGATACACCTTGGGCAAGTAATCCAATGTATGGCGATAAAACTTTGTACATTCTTTCCCGTGTCGGTCATTATGATGAAAACGGCAATCCTGTTCCAAATTCTCAATTTCCTGCAGGCGAAAAAAATTATCAAGCATTTCAGCAAAGTTGGACGATTGGTTCAGGACCTTTGGACAATGACTTAAATGCAGCTGTGTTGACAAAACTTTTTCAACAGCAAAAAGACGGTGCAATTTTAGTTACTCATTCAATGGGCGGCACAATCGGCTGGCGCACAGCTATTAAAACAAATAAGGTAAAAGCAATAATCGCCTACGAGCCGGGCGGTACTCCCTTCATCTTCCCTGAAAATGAAATGCCAAAAATTACAGAGGCAAAATTTAAGGCACTCTCGGCAACTGCCATTGGCGTACCGCTTGAAGATTTTCTGCAACTTACCAAAATTCCAATCGTCCTTTATTACGGCGATTATATAAAAATCGGTTCTGAAAATGTCGGCGAAGATAAATGGGGAACTGAATACGCTATGGCGGAGCAGTTTGTAGCGACGATTAACAGGCACGGCGGCGACGCAACTTTGATACATTTGCCGGACATTGGAATAAAAGGCAATTCGCATTTCCTCATGCAAGAAAAAAATAATCGGCAGATTATGGAACTTACGCTTAAATGGTTGCATGAAAAAGGGCTTGATAAATAATGATGGTATTTCAGCAGATGTGCATTTTCTTTTGCCTTATGTTGCTTGGAATTTATGCACGACGTAAGGAAATTTTGAACGACAGCAATCAAAAACAAATTTCTTCACTGGTGATAAATATCGCTTACCCAGCCATTATTCTTTCTGGCGTTTCAGGTGAGGGCGCACGCATAGAAGGACGGGAACTTATATTTGCATTCAGTGTGGCGATTGCGATTTTATTTATTGCGGTATTTTTGGGGCAGATTATTCCTCGCATTTTAGGCTATGAGAAAAAATATTACGGCATTATCAATGTTATGACAGTTTTTACAAATATCGGCTTTATGGGAATTCCGATGATTTATGGAATTTACGGAGCGGATGCGTTGATTTACATGACAATTTTTTTGATTCCCTTTAATGTATTATTTTATTCTTATGCGATACAGACAATTCAGCCGGAAGGCGAAGAAAAGAAAAAATTTCATCTGCGCGAACTTATGAATGTCGGAATGGGAGCTTGTGTAATTTCCGTTGTAATTTATTTTTCTGAAATTCGTTTGCCTTATGTGCTGAACACTACTATACAAATGGTTGGCGGACTGACTGCACCTTTGGCAATGATGCTTATCGGTGCGTCGTTGCCGGATATAGCTTGGAAGTCTTTGTTTAAAAATGGACGACTTATCGCCTTTGTTCTTTTGAAAATGCTGATATTGCCGACGTTGGTTTTACTTGCCTTAGGACAATTCGTAGATAATAAAATATTGTTGGCGGTGGCTTTATGTGCTTTAGCTACTCCGTCGGGAAATATGTTAGCAATGCTTGCCGCAATTTACAACAAGGATTCTTTCTTGACGGCGACAGAGGGAATTTCAATGACTACGGCAGTTTCTGTTATTACAATGCCGCTGGTGGCAATTTTGGCGGGAATAGGATAAAAATTCTAGGAGGCGGGCAATATGATAAAACGGCTAGTGACTTTCTTGCTGATCGTTTTAATGTTTTCTGCAGTTGAGGCAAATGATAAAAATTTGCCATTCCCTTTGGGAGCAAATATTTCAGATCGTTTTGTTGGGACGGTTCATAGAAATGATTTGATTAACGCAGAGGATATTCATAAACTTCCGCAAAGCAATGTCATTACTTTTGAACCTGGAAGTTACAGCGGTTGGCATGTACATGGGGCAATGACTGTTATCGGCGTGGCAGGTACGGGAATTTATCAAGAATGGGGCAAACCGGCAGTTTTGATAAATCCCGGCGACGTGGTAAATATTCCTGCAGGAGTAAGTCACTTTCACGGAGCGACAAAAAATTCTCGGTTTCAACAAATTGTTATTTACGATAAAAATTGGAAAGCTCCCGAAGGATTAGCGCCGCATGTTGGCTCTGTGACTGATGAAGAATATGACGGCATAAAATTTACGGACGCAGAAAAAAATTCTCGGACAGACACAGAATTTATTTTCAGTTATTCTTCCACGCCGTTTGATTCGCCAAACTTTAATAAACCTGTATATTTGAGTAAAATATTGGGCAAGGAAAATGCGGCAAATTCTCCTGAATGGATATACGTAGTTTTTCCGCAGGGAACGTATAACCGTTGGCATAGTCACAAAACCGGGCAATTACTGATTGCGACTGACGGAATTGGTTATCATCAAGTCAAAGGCGGAAAGTTGGAAATTTTATATCCTGGCGATGTTGTATTCTGTCAGCCCGGCGTTGTTCATTGGCACGGCTCAACGGCTGACAGCAAATTTGCTCACATTGCCATAAGTCCGCAAGATAATCACGATGTGACTTGGTACGATTTTCCAAATTATCCGAATGAGTGAAAGGAAGTTACAGCTAATGAAAAAAATAATTTTAATGACCGTTTTAGCGACAACTTTTTTTGCAGGAAATGTTTTTGCAATGAAACCTGTCACGATTGAAGATCAAGGCAGTTTTATGGCGGGTGGAAAAATTATCACTTCGGCAGGAAATTTAAATACTGCAAAAAATCCTAAAGATTTGTCGGGAAATACTTTGCACGGCGATCACGCATATGTTTTTTATCAAATTCCTGCGAAGGCAAAAAAATTTTCGCTTGTATTTCTTCACGGCTACGGACAGAGCGGAAAAAGTTGGGAAACTACTCCTGACGGACGCGACGGCTTTCAAAATATTTTTCTTCAAAAAGGTTACAAAACTTTTATAGTTGACCAGCCGCGCAGAGGTCGTGCAGGACGTTCGACAGTTGCGGGAAATATTTCAGCTACTCCAGATGACCAACTTTGGTATTACAATTTCAGAATCGGCGAATATCCTAATTTTTATGATAATGTGAAAGTTCCGCGCGACACTGAATCAGTTCGACAATTTTTTATGCAAATGACACCCGATACAGGCGCTTATCCTTCCGACGAAATTATTTCAGACGCTATGGTTGAAGTTTTTGAAAAAGCTGGCGAAGGAATTTTAATAACACATTCTGCAGGTGGCGGACCGGGTTGGACGACTGCAATAAAATCTGACAAAGTTAAAGCCGTTATCGCGCTTGAGCCGGGAACTTTTCCATTTCCTGAAAATGAACTTCCTGAAGTTGAAGAAACGACAAGTCCATTTCCTGCAGTTGGTCAAAAAGTTTCAATGGAAAACTTTTTAAAGTTGACAAAAATCCCTGTTGTAGTCTATTTCGGTGACAATATTTCAACAGGCGATAAACCGCTTGAAAATTGGGGACTTGATAATTGGCGGACGCGTTTAAATCTTGCGTTGAAATGGCAAGCCGTTATTAAAAAATATGGCGGCGATTGTGAAATAATTTATTTGCCGGACATTGGCATTAATGGCAACACGCATTTTTTAATGGCAGATTTAAATAACAAAGAAGTTGCCGACGCTATGGAAAATTGGTTGAAGTCGAAAAATTTAACAAAATGAAGTCGGGAGGAAGTTTCCATGAAAAAAATCCGACAAAAATTTTTCTGTCGAAGTTTTTTTTACAAAAATTTCAGCCGTTATAACCAAGTTCTGTGGCCTTTGCAAAATCTTTTTCTGCCTCTGAATTTCTGCCAATTGCTTTATAACAAAGTCCACGACCTTGATAAGCACTTGCAAAGTTTGGATTTAAATTTATTGCTTGTGTATAATCTGCTATGGCTTGCGAATAATTTTTTGATTCAGAATAAGCAAGTCCAATATTGAAGTAGAGAATAGCGTTATTTTTATCTAACTCAATAGCTTTTTCAAAATAAAATACAGCCATTTCATAATTTTTTAATTTTGCACAATCGATACCACTTTTATTGTATTCTATTACACTATATTCCATAATGGCACATCCCAAATTTTTTTTATTTTACCACAGAAAATTTTTCCTGCAAAGTTAGAAAAATTTTCTTGACAGGCAGTAACTGCCGCAATTTATAATTAAAAAAAATTTTTTTAGTTTAGGAGGAAGTTTTTTTATGGAAGCGTGGGGAATTTCTGAAGCTAATGAAGAATATTTACGTCGTGCAAATAAAATTTGTCCCGTAACTGCAATTCAAAATCGTTATTCAATGGCGGCACGTTGGCATGAAAATATTTTTCCTGTCTGCGAAGAATTGAAAATTTCATTTATTGTATTTTCTCCATTGGCAAATGGACTTTTTGCCGGAACTTACAAAAATGAAAAAATTGAAGACAACGATTACAGAAAAAGATGCCGCAATTTACTGAAAGAGGACTTGCCAAAGCTCAAGATGCAATAGATTTTTTGAAAAACATTGCCAACGAAAAAAATTGTACTCCGGCGCAAATTTCTTTGTCTTGGATGCTTTGCGAAAAAAATTTTATAATCCCGATTCCCTGCAGTCGCAAACTTGAACGCTTGAAAGAAAATTTTGAGTCGGGAGAAATAAAAGAAGAAATTTCAAAAATAAATGCAAAACTTTCCACGACTAATTTTGAAGTTTTTGGCGGCTCAAAGATTGTTACAAAATAAGTTCAAAAACTTCACGAAGAATCTACGACTTTGTCCATCGCCGTCTATTGAACCAATTCTGCAGACCGTACACAAATACAAGTCTCCTTCTAAGAACCGGTCTAAAAAGTAAAACAATGAGTAAAATAGGTCAGAGCAGGCTATTCTCGAGAACAAATTGAAATTATCCGTCCAGATTTATTTGTACGGTATTTTTTGTGCAGTTCTGTAAATTCTTCGTGGTAGGTTTCCGAAAGATTTTCAAAGTTGGAAATTGGTAAAAAAACCACAGACTTTGGAAGAACTGAGAAAGTAACCTTTCAACATCAAAACTATTTTTAAAAGATTTTAGATAGGTTCTTAAAATTTTTAAATGTATCATCTAATTGTTAATAGGGGAAAAAACTTTTTTAATATTCACTTGCCCCCTTTGCGTTATCATAACATATAGGTATAGTTGCTTTGAAAATTAAGCAAGTTCAACCGACACAAATCTCAAATTTGAAGGACATAAATTCATTTAAATGAAAAAAATTATTTTATTCTTTCTCTGATAATAGTGCTTATAATGTCCGATTTAATTATAGCTTACGGAACTTGGCTCAACTATCAAGGTGAATTTCAGATAGCCAAACGTATGGAAGAACGCACGGTACAGCTTAAGGGTGCAAAAGCTGAACTTCGCACTCTGCATCCGCAGATTGTTTTAGATACCATAAATTTAACCTCTGATGAAATGGCTGACGCTGTTGCGTTGATTGACGGAAGAATTGAGGCAGTTTATACGTAGAAAAAAATTCTTACGTCAATCGCGGCGATGTTATTTTTTCAGTCGTCAATGAAAATATTCCGTTGCAAATAAAAGAATCGGAAAGCGGAATAGCTAAGGCACAAGCGGCACTTTTACAGGCAGAAAACGATTGCACAAGATATAAACGCTTGATAGAAAAATACGCGGCGGTTGCTCAATACGAAGCGGCTAAAAGTTTGGAAGAAATGGAAACGCGCAAGGAACAGTTGCTGATTCAATCTGCGCGACAAAATGTAATTGCGTCCGTTGACGGAAAAATTTTGGTTTTGTATCGCCAACAAGGCGCATATGTTTCTGCCGGAACTTCGTTGGCACTTGTAAGCTGTGTTGACTTTTGCCGACAGTGACTTTCAAAAAATTTTCAACACCAATTACGAAGCGGGAAATTTAGGTTCGGCTCAAACTTTTACGGCGCAAATTATGGAAATTACGCCGTCTTTGTCGAAACCTGCCGTAATACGAAGTGTACGCTGGCAAATTGATAACAGTTCAGGATTACTTGAACCACAAAACTACGGAGGAGTTACCTTCAGACTTTCTGAAGGTCATCATTGTTTGACAATATCGTTGTCGGCGATTATTGACAGAAACGACAGTGAAGTTTTTGTAGTGAAGGAAGACGGTACTCTGGAAAGGCGAAAAGTTAAAACTGGTATTGAAGACGACAAATTTATAGAAATTCTTAGCGGATTAAGTGCAAATGAAATAGTCGTGACTTCCGAAATGAAAGGCTTGAAAGATGACGCCAAAGTCAGCATCACATTGGAGGAAGTCTCATGAAAAATGAAAGTTTCTTTAGTCGTGAAGCACTTGATAAGTTACGATCGCCCGAAAAATTAGACACGCTCATCCCAGTTACAAATCCTATAGCGTGGATGGGCTTGGCGGCAGTTGCGGTAATGATTTTTGCCGTTGTCTTATGGTCAATCTTCGGATCCTTCACTGAAAAAGCTGACGGTCTTGGTATGATAATGGATTCGGTGGGCATTGTAAATATTTCGCATGCGGCATCAGGAAAAATTACGCGGATTTATGTTCAGCACGGCAGTTATATTCACAGCGGAGATTTAATCGCGTATATGGAACGGATCTTGCTGCCAATGACAGAGACGTTTTGAGCCGAGTTTATCAGTATGACTCGAAAAAACATCAGCAGGACGCCCGCGAAAATATTTACAGCGCTGATGACGGAATTGTTGATACTGTCTTTGTCGAAAAGGGCAGTATCGTTTCAGCGGGAAATCCTATTTGTTCAGTCCGACTTACTCAAAATCGCGATGAGTTGACGGGCGTTTTTTATGTTCCCGTCGATAAAGGAAAAAGAGTTGAACTCGGTATGTTGATTCAACTTGCTCCTAACGGCGTTGATGTGGCACTTTCCGGCAGTCTTATTGGGATTGTCGATAATGTTTCGCAATATCCCGTTTCATCGGAAGCAGTTCAAAAAAGTTTGGGAAATGATACTCTTGCTCAATGGATTATGCGTAACGGTTCTGTCGTTGAGGTAAAATTTGAACTCGTCAAGGATGAAGATTCGGAGTCAGGTTATTTATGGACTTCGGTCGTAGGTGAACATAAAGAAATTATCGCGGGAAGTTTTGGTACGGGTTCAATCATCATTGAGCGGCAACCGCCTATTGAAAAAGTTTTTTACAAGTTCAGTCAATTTTTACGTAGTCGATAAAGGTTCGCTTAATGGCATTAAAAGACAGATTAAAAAAATATTTTCATGGTGACGACTTACGAATAAAAGTTCCGACAATCTTGCAAATGGCAGCAACCGAGTGCGGCGCGGCATCTCTTGCTATGATTCTGGCACATTATAAATTGTGGATACCACTTGAAAAATTGCGTCAAGAATGCGGCGTCAATCGTGACGGCTCTAACGCAAAAAATATTCTTCGTGCGGCTCGTGCATTGGGTTGCGAAGCAAAAGCCTTTGCGCGCAATACCGACAAATTGCGTGAAAAAAGAATTCCCTCTGATAATTCACTGGGAATTTAATCACTTCGTCGTACTTGAAAGGTATCCAAAAAATACAGTGTATCTGAATGATCCTGCAATGGGCAGGCGCGCGGTTGAATGGAACGACTTCAAAACTTCGTACACCGGCGTTTATCTCCGCATAATTCCAAAAGAAAAATTTCAACCTGCGGGAAGACGTTACAACGTTTTCAAAGCAATAGCCGAAAAACTTTTGCAAGACAAATGGGCTACATTGTTTGTAATGATTCTCGGCTTGTGTATGGTAGTGACGGGACTTGCTAACCCAGTTTTCAGTCAAATTTTCTTGGACGAAATTTTAACGAACAAGCATCCCGAATAGCTATTTAATTTGTGCGCGGCAATGGTTGAAGCTTTAATATTGTCGTGTGTAATGACATTTATGCGTTCTGTAATTTTGACGATATGGCAAAAAATTAACGCTTGCCGATTCGTCGAAATTTTTTTTTGCATTTAATACGATTACCTATACAATTTTTTCAACAGCGTAACGCAGGGGAAATTGCTTCGCGAATAAGTTTCAATGAAGCAGTAGCCAGCGTATTATCGGGTTCAGCGGCAACGGCGGTATTGGATTTCTTCGTTGCGATTTTTTATTTGCTCTTGTTGTTGCAGTACAGCGTACCGCTTACGTTAATCGGTTTGGCTTTCAGTTTGGTAAATTTATTTTTGCTTTTTTATATGCGCCGCAAGATGACAGATTTAACTATGGGAATTCAGCAAGACAAAGGTAAAGAATACGGAACGCTTATGAACGGGTTGATGATGATTGAATCGATAAAAGCCAACGGCGGCGAATCAGATTTTTTTACAAAATGGTCGGACTATCGCGCAAAAGTTTTGACGGCGACTCAGGAAACTCAACTTTGGCGGTTATCGTTTACACTTTTGCCGACGTTGTTGGCGGGTGTCAATGGCGCGTTATTTATGGCTTTTCAATCGTTAATGGGAAGTTTTCAAGGTCCGGTAAACAGTTTACTCGGCTTGATTCAAGCTTTGCAGACTACCAAAATGCAAATGCATCGCCTTGACGACGTGTGCAGGTACGACGCCGATAAACTGAATTATCCCGAAGATACAAAACTTTCTTTTCCGAAAAAAAGATTGTCAGGCGAATTGGATTTAGTCGACATAACTTTTGGCTATAGCCCTCTAGATAAACCGTTGCTGGAACATTTCAATTTGCATTTAGCGCCAGGACGTTGGGTAGCTATTGTAGGTTCATCTGGTAGCGGTAAATCTACGTTGGCAAAAATTGTTACTGGTCTTTATAAGGAATGATCCGGCAAGTACTTTTTGACGGCGTCGACAGACAACAAATTCCTCGCGCTGTCGTCGTAAATTCGTTGTCTTCCGTTGACCAAGATATTTTTCAAATTACTGGCACTGTTAGACAAAATATCACCTTATTTGATGATTCTGTAAAGCAAAGTGACGTAGTACAAGCGGCGTAGGATGCTTGCATTCACGAAGATATTTTGAAGTTAGACGGCGGCTATTCAGCGGAAGTTAAAGAAGGTGGATTAAATTTCAGTGGTGGACAGCGTCAACGCTTAGAAATTGCCCGTGCACTTTCAATTAACCCGCCCATTTTAGTTCGGGAAAAAGATAGCAATTACTACAGTGACTTGGCGGAGCGTGCTGTTTACGATGAAGCTTCTTTTACCGAGCTTTACGAAAAATATTTTCGTGTCGTTTACAATTTGGTTTATGTTCGCGTAAAAAATCCTACGACTACCGACGATCTCACGAGCGAAATTTTTTTGAAGGTGACACAAAATTTTTCAAAGTTTGATAAAACTCGCGCCTCATTTGCAACTTGGATTAGCAGAATTACTTAAAGGACTTGCATTGATTTTTTTCGCAGTCAAGGCAAACGCCAAGAAGTTGAATGGGATGATACATTTTCGTCGCCTATAGCTGAACACGAACAGCCGGAACAAAAATTTATTTTGAGCGAGAATAAAAAAATTTTGATGAAAGCGGTATCCAAACTTTCAGAGCGTGAACAGCGCATTATTGAGTTGAAGTTTTGGGAACTCTGCGCTGTAAACTTCAAAACAAAATTTAGTCGCTGAAAATTTTTGGTAACAGCTTTCAAAGTTTCGCGTAAGTTAAGACAAGAAAAAATTTGGACGGCGTAGCAGGCGGTTTGGGTGTCAATACTACAGTTAAACCTGGTGTCGAAACAAAATCCGAGAAAAATACCGACAGCACCCAGACGACCAAAAACGTCAACAGCACGACGAATACCGAAAGTAACAATGTCAGCCATACCGTTGACGGCGTAAACAACAGCACAAAAAAAGTAAATATCGGAAAAACTGTTGTAATAAAGTGTGAGTGACATCATGAAAAAATATATGCAGTAAAAAATTTTCAAGCCGTAAACTTCCTACGGCTTTTTTATTAGCCTGTAGCAGATTCGCCATGACAGTTCATTCGGTTTTTGCAGAAGCTGAAGTTTCTGTCACCAATGCCGAATCTTTTGAAGATGATGCGGTGGAGGAAATTTCGGATCAAATGCTGGTTATCAGTAAAGAAAGTTGGAACAATCGCGAAATAAATTTACTCGGTAGAGGTTCACGAAATCTTTTGCTTTACGGCAATACTCGCGCAGGAGCATTGAATAATGTCACGTTAAGCGGTTCAAAAACGCCGATATATATTTTTGGAGGCTATTACGACGGTTCGTTGGAACAAGGTGAAATTGTAGACGTGACGAGCAATGTTGTCAACGTAAATGACTGCAACGACGATTGGATTTTTTTGAGCAGGGGCATTTTGATGACGCTTACAACCGACTGCATATTTATGACGTGTCGGACAGCAATTTAAAAATTCACGTTATCGGCGCACGTAACGGTTACGGAAAGGCAAGCGGCAACGTGATAAATATTTACGGCGGCAAGTTGAACGGTTATGTTATCGCGGCTGTTTTTAACGACTATACGCGGGAACATACGCCTATTTTCGGTACGAATAACACGCTGAATTTTTACACGAAAAATATTGATGTTACCGAGCTTAACGGCTTTAACAACTATAATTTTTATCTGCCGGACTCCATAACGCACCGCGATATTGTTTTAAACGTTATAGGCGATAAAGTTACAGACATCAGCGGCTCAACGCAATATGACGGTGTAAACGGCTCCGACGTACGACGCAATGGCAAGCCAATCCCACGTCAATTTACGACATAAACGTTAATAAATTTGATGAACATAATGTTGTAGTGGAATTTATCGGACGTGAAACTACTCCTCCTGCAAATCTTATTCCTCGTACGCGCATACCGACAATTCAGATGGCGACGGAACTTTCAACACTAACGGCGGAAATATCCGTAGAGTAAATGACAGTGACTCTGGCTCACGGTTCAATGCGTCATAAAATTGCTGGTCATATTGACACGTGCAGTACCTATATCGTAGCGGGTTTTTCGCGTAAATTTGAAGATGAAAAACACCGTACACTTAGCACCTATGGTTGAATACGGTCGCGGCATTGTTTTTCGTTCACAACTTAGCAACGGCGTATTTTATGACGGCAGTATTCGCGTAGGCAGGTTAAAAATGGATTTTGAGTCGGTTGACTTCAGCTGGAATGGATACAACGTTTATGAAAAATTTGAAAGCAATTCTCCTTACATTTCGGCATTGGTCGTGAAGTTAAAACAAATAAAAAACTAGCCTTGACGTACTAAGGAAAATTTTTATTTTCGCGTACCTTTTCGGATAACATTTACTTGACGAGTGGCGAAGATTATTATTTAAGCAGTGTGAACAGTTCGCGCATTAAATTAGGTGTTCGTGCAGGTTGGGAAATCCATCCGAAAAATAAATTTTATACAGGGCTTGCCTATCAGTACGAATTTGACAGTAAGTCTTACGCAGTACATGACGGAATCAGGACAGATACTGCAAGTATTCGCGGCAGTAGCGGCATTTTGGAATTAGGCTGGATTGTAAAACCATACGGCAACGACACTCTAAGCGTAGATTTCGGTGCTATATGCTGTGTCGGAAAAAGTTGCGGCGTGAATTGGAATTTTTAAGTATCTTCAAAGCAACGACAGATATTCATTTTGCTAGTCGGCAGGAACTTTCAGCACGTTCATAGCTTGCCTTGCTGTAAAGTTCAATGTCTCCATTAAAGTGCGTATATTTTCCTTTAACGTAGTTTTTTTTCCGCAAGGCTTCTTCTGCCGCCTTTCGCATATCTTGCGTCATTTCTATTTCATATTCTTCACGCAAGATTTTTTCTCCAGTTCTCTTAAGCAATTTATGAGACGTCGATTTCTTCCCTAAATTTAAAACGATGATTTTTATTTGTTCGCTATTTTGTGGAGCTATCGCCTCAAAAATGATGTCGAAAGTTACAAGCCTTTCTGTTGGACTTTTGGCTTTTGTCGGCTTGTCTTTGATGTCCAACGCGGGAACTTTGGATAATTTGAGTCGTTGTGATGAGGCATTCAACTTTTAACAACAAGTTTTAGAACTTAGAAAAAACAGCTCGGCGAAAAGCAACTTAGCATTTACTTTGAAAAAACCACTGCCGTTGGGGGTTCTTTTTTTTTATTAATTAAGATTATCATTCTCAAAATCGGCGGGCCTTTTCCTTTTTTGCAATTTTTTAAAATTGGCGCGTAGTCGGTGCGGCGGGCTTGTAAAGC
>ERZ842401.4030-NODE-4030-length-17521-cov-6.120291_pt1 | contig 17521 bp, 8 predicted proteins | sample MGYA00521270_ERZ842401 | MGnify/ENA primary metagenome ERZ842401 (study PRJEB31892, sample SAMEA3878208) | bioreactor metagenome | biome: Moose rumen | place: Sweden | collected 2011-10 | study: EMG produced TPA metagenomics assembly of the PRJEB12797 data set...
TATAATCACGACAGGCACATTGGCACTATACTACCTGGAAATACTAAGTTCCATAGAAATGGAAAATGCGTTGAACATCTATGACCCTCACAAGAATAAGCAATACATTCGAGGCAAAGCATTACAAGAACTCCATTTCTGCGACTGCGTAATCTCTAAAACCGGAGAGAAGATTATCGAGGATAAGATTAAAGACTATATGGAAGCACTGAAGGAATATCGAGAACAAAAGAATGGTCAGCTCGAAAGCAATCATATAGAAACTTCCATATTCTGACACATTTTACCTCACAAAAAACATATATTCATCAGACAGAGCAACAAAAGGGAGCCATTCAGATATAACGTCCATTTGCCGACGATCCTTCTGTGAAGATTCGACAATGGTTTGACAGTTTTCTTAAATGTATTTACCCTCTTAATTGGAACATTAATCCATCTTTGCACATCTTGTAATTCTATTACAGTCTGCACACTAGTATTCCAGATCCTTTATTTGAGCATCCACATCCATTTCACCAGCATCTCTTTTGTAATCCTGTATCAAACGATCAAATATTCTTGTTATTCTTGGATACAACAGCTTGGTCTTTTCTTTATACGCCTCAAATATTGACACTATCGACCGCTCTTGGTCCCCACCTTCAAAACAACCCCTAACAGAAACTCCTCTGCTATTATAAATCTTTGTTCTAATTGAGTCGTCAACTTTATCGTTTTTTAAATCCTCTAATAATTCACATAAGGCAGTCGGCGGATAATTCTCATCTCGAGGAATATCTCCCAATATATCACCAACAATAAAATCAATCACATTGGTTCTTTTTCTTTCTTTTGCCAGTTTGTATAATTGTTCTATATAGTGTTTCATATGGTCGCCATCAAACACGCCATCGTCGTTTTTGAAAGAAACAACATTATGCCCAAAATGCAAAATATGAAATGCACATTCAGCAAGTATTTTTTTATTTTCTAATACTGCACCTTCTAATCTCTCGGCATCTTTATCATCCGGCAAATACACCATCTCAACAAGTTGAATCAACAATTCGGGACTTTTGGATAATTCTTTAGATAATCTCAACTCATTAACTTTTACTTCGCGTTCGATTTTTCTAAATAACACAAATTCTATAAACACCAACGGCTTTATTACATTTGGCTCTTCGGATTTGTCAAGTTTTTCTATAATTGAAGAGATATAGTACATATCAGCATGTCTATTCCGAACAGTGCCATTGGTAATATAATTATATAAGATTTCTACAATCTCAATGTCTGATATTTGAATACTTTCTCTATCAGAACCAACGATCTCTATTGCCTCTGAATATCGGTTAACGTTTTTTAGCTCTCTAACAACTCTGTCTGTATCATTTTTTGTCCAAATACCAACTTGAACATTTTCCCAATAACACCGGTTGATGTCTTCTGTGTTTTCTGCAATATCCGCCAATGCTGATACATATCCTGGCGCATACAATACAATAGCAGCATTGTCTTCTTCCGACATAAGGTCTTTTGCCCAATTTAAATATCTTTGACTATCTTTATTATACAAAACAGTCAAATACGCCTTGGTAAAGCTTTCGTTTAGTTCTCCTGATTTATATTTCCGAAGAACGTCATTGGTCAATTTGTCATCGAATAAGGACACCATGCTTCTTGTTAGACTTTCTGGAAACTTTACTATCTGAACAAAATCCCACAAGCCTTTTTCTCCCTTGTTCTGAACTACTTCCTGTAGTGCTTCAAAACGTACCTTTTCTTGCTCCTCATACTCTTCTCTATAATCACAGCTCATCTTGTGTGGTAGTTGTGCATAGTAACCCTCAAAAAGCCATGCATGTTTTAGAAGAACATCTTTAGATTCTATTTCATTGAAAAGTTCCTGATAAGGCTTTAGTTCAGCTTCTGTTAATGCCCATCTGGCCCCTTCGCATTGCTTGTGATTGGTGATTTCTTTTCTCAAAGCATCCACTATTGTCTGTTTGTCATCAATATCGGCTATGTGTTGTTTTATGGCATTGAGGATTTGAGTTCGCACAGAATCCAAGTTTGCATTGGTAGAGATGGTTATTAATTCTGCAACAGAATTCCCTGTATAATCGCAACACCCCAACATAAGGTCTGTTATTCTGTTCAACTCCGAAGGCGTTGGATAATAACATTTTTTAGGAGCTTCTAACATACCAAACAATCTCCACTTGAAATGAGCTGTTGGCGCCAGCATACTACCTCCATTTAAGGATTCACAAATTCTTTTGCATATAATAAAGACACTTTTTTTGTACTTTGGGAGAAATGCCTCTAATATGGTCATTCTGTCGTCAAATGAGACATATGTCTGCGGTAAGAAGAATCGGTAGATGTTATATAACGAATTAATAGGTCTGTTTTCGTAGTTACTTTCATTTGCATACTCTGTAAATCTCAAGAGTAGTCGGGTTACACGATTTAAGTATTCTGCATCCCATGCTAGAAGCTCTAATGCCCATAGAAGTTCGGTGTATGATATATCCCACTCTGATAGAGAGAACTCCTTTTTTCTCGGCAAAAAGATATCGTCAAGTTGTTCCTGAGGTATGTGTTCTACATAGTTTAAAAATATATTGGGTGATGCTTCTGCCAAGGACGTGAAAAAATGTTTGTTAGATAGAAATCTAGCGAAGCTCCAGTCTTTTAACATTAGTGCTATCGTGGCATCAACCCATTGTGCAACTTCTTTATCTTCGGAATCATCTAATACAGAAAGGAGGCATAGATTCTGGAATACCCCCTCTTTTATTGCATTTGAATATTTTTGATTGAACTTGTGAAAACGGAAATCGCTCTCTCCAAGTTTCTCAACAGTTTCGACATCATCGTCCTTGATTAATTCAAGACAAATGTTTCTGTAGGTGTCAAAAAATGAACTTGGTATGTGTTTCGTTCTCAACATGTATTCAATTGCCTCATAGGGAGATTGCAGCCGCCACAAATGGGCAATATGTAATAGTGGGGAATCTTCTTCTTCGACATGTTTGGATAAAGACAATTCAAATTGCTCATATTCTATTCCCGCAATTTTTTTTATTATTTCCCTGTCTCCTGGGCAAGAATCGTTCCATTTTCCCGCCATAACTGCAGGAAACAATTCCGTAATTGAATTTGCCCATTTCGGTTTTTCTATCGCTATTCCAAGTCGCCTTCTAAAAACATTTATATCTCGGGCAGTATCAGTTGCATAAGCTCTTGCTTTTGCCTCATCAATTCCCATTCTTACTACAGAAGCAATAAACCCTTCTCTATCTATTCTTGGCAGTTGAATTGCGCCTTTAACGCTGTCAGCTGGAGTTGATACAATAATGATTGTGTGCCCACGTTTATTTGAATAATGGACCCCCCTCGGTAATAGTTGCTATGATAATGAGGTTGTTATAGTGCTCTACAAGATCCTCGAAAGCATTTTTCTCAGTGGCAACAATAAGTTTGTCAAATAAGACATCATTTTGATTTGTAATCAGAGTGGCAATAGAAAAAGCAATACCTTCATCTTGTGTCAATGTCTGAAGAACAATCGTTCCTCTATTTGTACAAGTTTCAATTACTTTGTTTTGTATATTACTTCTACCGTGGAGTATAATTTCATATGGCAGTTTAAATGTCTTTCCTTGTGCCCATCTATCCCAGTATAATTTAGGGTGTTTATATCCACCTGAAGGTAATTTGTGACGTATTTCCGCAAGCCACATACCAACAGATGGATTGTTGTCAATCCATCTTTCTAGTTCAATAGCCGTGTAGACAACAACCTTTTTCCATCCTTCACTATGTGTTTGTATCCAATCCTCTGCCCCTTCCCATATTCGAGGTGTTACGAATACAAACGTGGATTCCTTTTTGTTATATCCCAACGGATTTTCATTGCGTTTATTGAAATCACGGTTTATTTTCCCCGACACATCATCTGTAGCGCCACATTCCCATAACGAGATACCAGCAGGTACAATATCGACACTTTCTTCGCAAGAAACAATTCCATCCCAGCCTGGAAAGAACGTGGCATCACCAGCGGGAAATAATAATTTGTCAACATTTGACACTGACGTATCAATCAATTTCTTGATAAGTTCAGGCAACAATTGCTGACATTCTTTTGTATCAGCCCACTGCTTTAAATCTGTTGATGTAATAAACTTCATATCATTTCTTTTTGCAAAGGTACTTGTATTATTTGAAATAAGGTATATTTTTTTTAGCAAAAAAAGATTGCCTTCCTTGTTTGAGAGATTATTTTGAGATTCGGCTTTGTCATTTTGTTGTTAGAAAGCCATCAATTATTTTTTTTGTTTCCAACAACGCGCTTCGTTGAATATTATCATCAATGAAATGTATCTTGTTATGGTTTTCTTTTTGGAAGTTATATACTCCTCCTGTATAATCCATAACATAACCCCTTATGGAATCCAAAGCATTTTTTCCATGTCCATAAATGATGTATGTTTTGTTCCGCATATTCTCATCAAACAATGTGCTGAAATAATTATGGTCCGATGGACCCAACGAACAGCCAAAAACAATATAAACATTCTTTTCTCTCATTGCATCAACAAGATCAGTAATATCAGATACCTTTTGAAGAGACTTGTACAAAAAAGAATGTAATCGTTCAACCTTTTGGCTATCATCTATCCCCAAAACTATGTCCTCTGCAGTATTGTCAATTCCCCGTTCGGGATTATACATGCATCCATGCTGATATACTATTTTTTCTTTATTAAAGGATAGATTTGAGCTATACAGATCTGCATCATTTGTATATGCAGCAACAATAGGCGTATAATTAAATGACACAATCTGATAATCCAACCTTGCCCAGACTTTTGATAGTTCTCCAACAAAGTAGCCAGGATTATTCATGACACTAACATTAGAAGCCTTCTTTAAATAATTAAAGAGGGCGGAACGTAGTTCACTAAACTCTTGTTTAAAAACTGTCGAGGACTTTTTATCTCCTTCACCATACTTTAGTGTAAGACTTTTTGAATATTCATATAGTCCACATTCCAAATCTTGCCATAAATCACCTTTGACATTGTCTAAAATGTGCTGACATAAAGCATTTCCCCTACTCGCCAGCTCTTTTAATTCAATGCTGTTGGTATAAAAATCTATATATTTAGTTTTATATCCGTATGCAACGTCAAATCCGTTGCCTACAAATATCATTGCTTTTAATGTGGTCTTATTGTTTCGTTCCATAATAATTTTAATTTTTGCAAAGATACGACTTTATTTTAATTCAAGCAATACTTTATTCAAAAATATATAAATATTTCAAAATAAATATGGTATATAAATATATAAAAAAATAAATATACTTTCTTCCTAACTGAATTACTTAGATTAAGTTACAGTTTCAATGCGAAAATTATTTTTCGCACTCATCTACAGTTGTTTACGCGTTAATAATTATAAATATTTAACGTTTGAAAGGAAGAAAACAGCTGCGAAAAATGCTGTTTGAAAAGTCATTTATTCGTTTTTACAGGAAAATGATGATAGAGCGCTGTATTTTTTCATATAATCACTTTGTCAGTGATAGTTACTTTCGTTTGTCTGCTTATTTACCGTTTTGTTTTTGAACGTATGATGTGCTGTTTCACTAGGACGGGAGAAATTAGTCAACATAGATACCACTGTTACATATGAATGCAATAGTACAATACAATGTAACCCTTTAGAAGTTTGTTATAAAGAAGAAATGATTTTTCAGCTTATTGTTCTATTATTGCGATTTCCTCGGGTGTGAGGTTGTAGAGTTGGCAGACTAATTATTCACCGGCCATACGGTATAATTATTCAGATATGGTAGTTGTGTGGATTGCAAATCCTTATACTCAATTGCGTCGGATTGCAAATCCGCCGCAACCACTACGCCGCAACGCCACACCGAACATCCGGCACGACGGACATTATCTTTTTTTGTATCTTATCCGCAAAAAATGGTTTACGGATACATTCGCGTCAGTAGTGACAAACAAACGGTGGAAAACCAAAGGTTCGAAATCGGTAATTTTTGTAGGCATAATAATATTTGTATTGATGGGTGGATTGAGGAGACCATCAGCGGTACCCGTTCATACAATAAACGTCAACTTGGTATACTTTTGAAAAAGGTACAGAAGGACGATGTTATCATTTGTAGCGAGTTGTCACGGTTAGGCAGAAATCTCTTTATGATAATGGAGATACTCAACATTTGTATGACAAAAGATTGCAAGGTGTGGACAATCAAAGACAACTATCGCCTTGGTGAGGACATTCAAAGCAAGGTACTTGCTTTCGCATTTGGTTTGTCGGCAGAAATTGAGCGCAATCTCATCAGTCAGCGTACCAAAGAAGCCCTTGCAAGGAAGAAAGCAGAAGGAGTGGTTCTTGGTCGCCCAAAAGGAAGCAAAAGTGCGAAGGAAAAATATAAACTCTGTCTCAAAGAAACATTAATAAAGGAACTGCTCGTAGAAAACGTTTCCAAGAGGCAGATTGCCAAGATATGCAAGGTGGACAGGAATACCTTGGACAGATACATAAACACTTTTATAAGGCATTAAAAGGAGCGATTTCGTTCAGCAACAGGGTACAGAGTGTTCTTTTGACAGCAGCGACAGTTGGGTGATATTATCGCCTATAGAACAAAGCATCAAACGAAAGATTGAGACTTTGGGAACGCCGCTCAAGGATTGGGACATCCAGATAAACTATGGGATTAAAACCGGCTGCAACGAAGCATTTATCATCACAACAGAAAAGCGGGATGAGATATTGGCCAATTGCCATACCGAAGAAGAACGACAAAGAACGGCTGAACTTATACGACCGATTCTTCGCGGCAGGGATATTAAGCGGTATAGTTATGAATGGGCTAATCTGTGGTTAATAGCAACATTCCCATCTCGTCATTACGATATCGAACAATACCCGGCAGTAAAGGCACATTTAGAATCCTATTATGGTGGTCATGGTAGAGAAGTTCTTGCTCAAACTGGGGCAACTCATATCATAAATGGAGAAAAGGTAAAGTCACGTAAAAAAACAAGCAACAAGTGGTTTGAAACGCAAGATAGCATCAGCTATTGGGAGGATTTCTCGCAGCCAAAATTATTTTATGCAGACATATCTCAAACTTTAAATTTCGTAAGATGCAATGAATATATGTTCTGTAATAATACAACATATTTTATGACAGCGTCAGATTCCACAGTTTTGGAAAAATTATCAAACTACTTAAATTCTCCTTTGATAGATTGGTACTATCGGACTTTGTCCGTACAACTCGGGGAAAAGGCAGTAAGACTGTTTTCTATTTATGTACTTAATATTCCAATTCCAAAATCGTTAGGAAATGATATTATTTCAGAATATGAATTAACTGAAGATGAGAGTAATTATATTATGAATCAATGAAATCGATTTCGTTTTGAGATAAATTGTAAAATTGAATTAGTCTAAAATCAACATCATCACACACAGACAAATCACAGTCTTTTGGTATCGGAACTTTTACTGTTGATAAAAAATCAACACCCTTTCCTCCTGTGAGATTTGCTGAGGACAATACTATTTTATTGAATAGTCGAGAATTGAGATACTTTATTATGTGATTCAAATTGTTACCTGTAATCATATATAACTTATTGTTTATCATCCAGCCTGCAGGCACAAGACTTGCATCCATTGCGGCGCCTATTTCTCTATAAACAATCTTTGGCTGCGAGAAATCCTCCAAATATGCACAGTTGCGAAGATTATAGGGAGTGTCTCCCTTGTCTGCACGTGAACTTATCATATCCCAGTATTTATCAAGATGTTCCTTAACCGCAGGATAGTCATTAATATCTATGCGAGGAATTCTTCCTTTTACGCCATTATGCGTGTTGATTAACCATAATCCTGCCCAATTGTACGAGTATCTTTTTATATCCCTGCCGCGAAGAATCGGTCGTATTAATGCCTCCGTTCTTATCCGTTCGTCTTCGTCTTTACAATTTGACAAAATCTCATTTCTTTTTTCAGTAGAAATAATGAAAGCCTCATTACAACCTGTCAATACGCCACGATAGATATTAATGTCCCAGTCCTTCAATGGAGTGCCAACTGATTCTATCTTTCTTTTGATGGACAGTTCAATAGGTGACAATATCACCCAACTGTTTGAATCTTTAAACTCACACTCTGTTCCCAGTTGCTGAACGAAATCGCTCAAATTTTCAAGGCTATTCTTTCCATCTCTGCTGAATGTAGCACATCTTGTTTTTCCCGTGTTGTTCGACTTTGAAAAGAGTAGTATATTTGTGTCTACGGTTGCATTTTCAAATACATTAGCTCCAAGATCCAAAAGGATAAGAGGATTGGTTTTAGAGGCGAAGAATTTGCGGGTGTTCTCACCATAACCTGCACGCATCCATTTGTTGGAAGTGATAAAGCAGAGGAGACCTCCCTTGTTTAGAAGATTCCACCCTTGCTCATAAAACAGGCTGTATATGTCGCCGGTTCGGGCAAATGTCTCAAATCCACAATTCTTGTATAGATTTCCCAATTTACCTCCATCTGCCTGTAGCTGAATATACGGCGGATTTCCAATCACAATATCAAACCCATCGTTGTCGAAGATGTCTTTGAACCAGGTGTGCCAGAGGAAGAAGTCTTGGTTGGAGGAGGGGTCGAGATTTGCAAGGTCGGCGGCGGTGCCACCGATGAAGTCGGTTATCAGGCGTTTGACTTCGTCGTTGATGGCTTGGCGCATACTGGCTTTCTGCTTGTGGTCGGTGACGGAGAAGTAGTCGCGCATCAGACGTTGCAGGTTCTTCTTGCTGAAGTTGCTGTCCAAGCCCAGCAACAGCTGCGTGGACTTACTCTGTCCGCCTCGCAGGCGGTTGGAAATGCGGCTCAGGTCGATGCCTTTGTAGCTCTCGATAAGGCTGTTGCCCTGCATAAACTTGTAGTCGAAGTTGGGCAAGGGCTCTGGCTCCTCGGCATCCACCACGATACTCAGCCAGAAACGCAGGCGGGCGATGTCGATGGCACCACGCTCGATGTCTACGCCGTAGATGTTGTTCTCGATGATTTGCTTTTTCAGTTCCACACGAGACATCTCGCAATCAGATGTTTCTTTTTCGCAATCAGAATTATCAGAACTATCAGAAATTTCTTTTTGTTCGCTCGACAAGCTCGCGGGGCACACCACTTTTCGTTCTGATTGAAAATTTGATTGAGACAAGGCTTCGCGGCAGCGCCAGAGTTCGTTCAGGAGGCCCATCGGAAAGGCACCGGAGCCGATGGCGGGGTCGCAGATCTTCACGTTGCGGAGGGCGGCATCGAGGGTGTCACGGTAGGGCTCCAACTCGAGTTGCATCTCGTGGTGTTCAATGAAACTGCGAACTATTTTATCGCAATCAGTGGTGAGCCTACCGAGCTTGTTGAGGCAACCATCAGAACTATCAGAATTTTCTTTTTGTTCTTTTCGTTCGCTCATCAAGCTCGCGGGGCCAGCCACTGATTGAGATTTATCTATTTGAGAGACAAGATAGGCTATCAGCGACTCTTTGCACATATAGCGCACTATCTCTTTGGGAGTGTAGAAGGCACCTTTGGCTTTGTTGTCCTCCAGCAGGCTCTCGAAAATCTTGCCCAGCATCTCGGGGTCGACACCTACCTCGGCATCGTCGGGGTCGTTCTCGTCGACGGTGAAGTTGTAGGAGGCCAGGAAGGTGAAGAGGTCTTCGAACAAGGAGCCTGGCAGCTTGATGTGCAGCTTGTCCACAGCGTCTTCCTCAAACAATCCTCCGTTGAGGTAAGGTAATGCGTGATTGTGTGAATGTGTTAATGCGTTAGTGCTGCCGCCATTCCACTCGTTCAACAACGACAAGTCCCAATTATGCTCTGAAAAGACTTTTTCACGGTTCTGGGGCTCGGTGTTGAAGATGCCGAAGAAGAGCGGTTCCAACACTTTTTCGAGGAAGTCGGCCCGCCGGTCGAGCGGCTGCATGAAGAAGAGGTCGCGCAAGAAGGCTTGGTTGCCATCAAGCCAGCCTTTCTTCTGCAGGAAGTGCAGGAAGACGATACGGCCGAGCATCTTCTTTACATAGTCGTGATAGAGAGCGCCGCTGTTCCCCTGCCGTTCCAGTTCTTTGACAATGATGTCGTAGTGGCGATGATACTCGTCGAAGAACTCCTTGCTGAGGGCGTCGACCGAGAATGCCTCTTTCAGGTCGTCGAGCACAAAACGTCCGGACTTGGATGCCACTTTTCCCAATCGATCTATCGGAGTTTTGTACTGTCCTTGTGGGTCGCCGAGGATATAGGAGAAGCGCTTGGCGGCGGTAACGCCCTCTTTCATGTCGCAGATATACGACAGGCGCCAATGGTTGCCGTCGTCGAAGACGGCGATGGCGGCTTCAACCTCGTATTTCAGGTATGGCTGTATCAGTTTGCGCAAACCCACGCGCTTGCGTCGCACGTCGCTGCCTTCGGCCACACGGGTGTAGAAGAAGCCCAGATCGCGCCTTTCGGCATCGGCCATACGGCCTATGAAGTATTTCTGGTCGCCATCGGAGGAGGAGGGAAGCTGTTCAGGACTTGTGGCGATGTCGTTGCAGCCAAAGATGCTGTGGACTATCTCGTTGCAGTAGGTCGTGTAGTCGAACTGCGACTGGAAGATGCGTTTGATGGTGTCGGTGTTCATGATCACTTTTTTTTTAACATATAATTGCCATATAATTGACCATTAATTAATGGATAATTTATGGCTATTCGTGTGAGAATATGAATGTTTCGGAGAGGATGATTTCGGCGGTGGTGTTGGCGATGTGTGACGCGGTGGGTTGCGATGGCTGGGGTTGGCTGTAGCGTGTGTCGAGGTCTTCAAGTTGCTCCACTATCTTGATGATGGGGATGGGCTCTTTCTTATGCTTGCGCGACATACGGTTGAGGGCGTCGGTCAGCTGGTTGTAGGTGCCGCGTTCCACCATCTGCTTCAGCCGGTCGGCTACGGCTCGGGCTTCGTCGTCGGGCATCGCTGGCCGCACTTCGCGCAGGAAGGCGGCGGCTTTCTTGGCGTCGTTGTCGCGACCGCCAATCTTGGGACGTTCCTCCCGGTGTTCGTGCTGCTGGTCGGCAGCATACAGTGCCAGGGCACTGCGTACCTGGGCATAATGGGTGGGCTCGGCATCGGCGAAAGGCACGGCCTTCTCGGTAGGCTCGGCACGGAAGATGTCAACGGCCTCGAGGAAAGAGAGCTCGCGCACGTGCTCGCCGACAAGGTAGAAGGCTTTCTTGAAGTCAGAAGAAAGATAAGATATTGTGTTAATGTGTGAATGCGTTAATGTGTTAGTGTTTTTATTTCTTGCGCAGCGGCTCTTGGGCGGCAGTTGCTTGATGCGGCGGTAGAGGGCGGGATCGGTGTCGTGCAGGGCACGTACCTCGGCCAGCAGCTCCAGGCTGCGGTCGGTATCGTCGCGCACATCGCTGTTGAAGAGGCGGAATTCCTGCACTATCTCGTCGTGCGAATAAATCCTGGTGTCCTCACCGAGGGCGGAATGGAAGCTCTGCAGCTTGATGAGCGAGTTCTTCTTGAGGCTGATGATGGCATCGTCCGGGTCGGAGGGGTAGAACATATAGTTGTAGATGGCTCTGGCGGTGGAGCCGATACGGTTCACACGGCCAATACGCTGCATCAGGCGCGTTGCATTCCACGGGCTGTCGTAGTTGACGATGACGTTGGCGCGGTGCAGGTTGACGCCCTCGGCCAGCACGTCGCTGGTGACGATGATATTGTAGTCGTTGCGGAGCTCGCCCTTATAGTTGGCATCGAAGTTGGCCCGGATGTCATTGCGCTTGCGCTTTCGGTCGCGGGCACAGACGGAGAGGATGTCGGTGCGATGCAGCCGCTGGCGCAGCTGTTCGGTCAGGTAGTTGACGGTGTCCACGCTCTCGCTGAAGACCACCAGCTTGCCCTCTTGGTTGCGTTGCGGGTCGAACAGCTCGCCTTGCAGCATCTCGACGAAGAGGTCCAGTTTGGGGTCGGCATCCACCTTGTCCCACCGCTTGCAGAGTCCGTGCAGCAGGTTGGCGTCGTATTCCAGCATCGGCAGGAAGTCGGGCTTGAAGTCGGTGGTGCGGAAGGTTATCTCGTCCGGGTCGTAGCCTTTGGCCATCGCCAGCTCCAGAATCTCGTCCAGTTCCATCCCGTCGGCTTGCAGTTTCTTGATGTTCAGGTCGGGGGCGATAATCACCTTGTCCTCGCGGAACATCGTTATCATCCCTTCGGTGGCGGCGAGCAGCGTGTGAAGCGACTTCTTGAAGGCATCGAAACTGCTCTCCAGGCGTTTGACCATGTGGGTACGGTAGATACCCGCCAACGCCTCGGCCAGCTGCGATGCCTTCTGACCGGACGGCACATTGTACTTCGGACAGTATTCCACAGCGCGATAGCGGGCATAGCGCAGGCCGCTGCCGTCGAACATGTCGGGCTGTTCCTCGCGCAGGTTGGAGGTGGGGGTGTCTATCAACTTCTTGTAGGTGTCCACAAAGAGCATCAGCACCTCGGGCGACATCTGATAGGTGCGGTCCTCGGGGTCGAGCAGCTGCGGGAAATGTATCTCGCCGCTGTAGCGCGGCTCGTGCTGGATGTTGCTGCGCGTGCGGCGCACCATCACCTTCTCCAGCACGGTGTGGCGAAGCTCCTGGTTGATGGCGTCGATGCGCGAGGTCAGCATCTCGGGCGTGAGCACACGGCGTTGCGACATCAGGCTCTTGAACTCCTTGATCCACGGGGCAAAGGTGTCGGCGATATTGCTCATGCCGTCCAGCGTGCAGCGGGCGGTGTCCTGAAACAGCAGCAGCTGGTTCTTGATGTCCTCGGGTGTATTGTTGAGCGGTGTGGCCGAGAGCAGCAGCACCTTCTTGCCCCCACGGACGTTGCCCTTGTTCACGCGGGGCGACTTGGTGATGCGTTGCAGCAGGTCGTAGTTGCAGTTGCTGTCGTGGCGGAAGTTGTGCGCCTCGTCGACGATGACGAGGTCGTAGTAGGGCGGCGTGTCGTAGTTGTTGCCGTCGATAATCTTGTCGAGGCTGCCGTTGGTGATGAAGCGCGTGTATTTGTTTTTGATGCGGAAGTCGTCGAAGGTGTCGGTCCAGTTGCTCTGCACCGACGGTGGGTAGATGACGAGGATGCGGGTGTTGTCGCCGTTGGCGTAGATGAAACGTTGGGCAATCATGGCGGCCACCACCGTCTTGCCCAAGCCCACCACGTCGGCAATGAAGCAACCGTTGTGGCGCAGCATGATGTCGTAGCCCTGCACCACGGCGTCGCGCTGGTAGGTGAGGTCGGAATAGCCTTCGGGCAGCAGAGGTACGAAGTCGTCCTCCACCTGGGTGCCGAAATGGTCGATAAGCATACGCATATAGAGCTCATAGGGCGTGGGCTGCTGTGTGTCGGGAGCGAGATGCGTCTTGCCCATCATCCGCTCCACGTCGGCGAAGGTGATGGGCAATGCTTCTGCCCAAAGACGCTGGAACTCCTCCTCGCAGTAGGCCACATCGTCGTAGTCTTTCATCGCCACGTTGAGCTCGTAGCGCGGCGGCTCGGTGGCGCCAAGCCCCTGGTCGCTGATGTTGCTGCTGCCCATGATGACCCATCCGTCGCTGTGTTCGCTGTGCTGCTGCGGCAAGCAGAGGTAGAACTTGGCGTGGAGGTCGCGTGTGGGGTGGATGCGCAATTCAAGCCGCTTGGAGGCGATGTCCTCGCAGAACTGGCGGATGCCGTCGTCCACCTCGCCGCTGTAGTCCGACTGGCGCACATCGCGCAGGAAGTCGTCGCAGTACTGTTCCAGCGAGGCCTCGCGGTCGCCGAAGAACATCTTGCCGGCAGCCTGCGCCTGGCGGAAGAGGTTGTCGATGTTGATGCCGACAAGGATTTTGATTTCCTGTGTAGAGTCCAGCTCGCGGCGCAGTTTGAAATATCCCGAAGAACGAAAATAGCCAACCACGGCATGGAAGATGTCGAAGTTGGCCATTGCGGAGGCGATGCCGTGGAACTTGTCCAGCAGCGTCGCGTCGATATTGTTGAAAAACTTGGTGCTCATAAGGCTTGGCGTGTTACTTTCAGTGACATTGCTTTGGCTTGGCAAAGAAAACAAGTTCCCTTTGCTCTCGCTTTGCGCAATGTTGGGCGCTTCGCCTTTCAGAGCATCACAAAAAAGTTATCCGTGTAACTCTCTAATGTACCCGAGGATTTACTGGACTACCTACTACCATACAAGAAAGCACACGGATAAACCGTATGCGTTCTGCCTTCTTGGCTGGTAGTACAGTGAAAAGTGTCCAGTTTTTCGGGTACTCCTAAGAAAAGCAAAAACGCTTTATATTATGTTGTTATCTATTTCTTTATTCTTTTATTCTGTTTTTTGTTTCTGTTTTTATTTTAGTTGTTTTATCACTCCGTTTCGAAATGCAAAGATACGGAAATTATTTCTTTTAACAGCCTTCTATGAAAGTTAATTACTCTAATTTATAGAAGAGTCCTTCATATTCATATCGGCAGGTATTTTCACTGTCTGCCGATACGGTAACTCAATTCCTTGACTTGCAGCTGGTGGGTAATATTCCTTGATGCCGTTTGCAGAAAGAGCGATGTCCTCTGCCTGTCGATGTGGCTGGCTGATGTTTGAATTCATGTGCTGCTGATTTAGCGAAGCCCTATGGTAGCTTTTTTGTCAACGGTCCTGAAGGCTCGCACACGGGACGACCCTGCCGGTGGAGACGGACCTGTAGGCCCGCGCGTGGGACAATCCTGCTGGGGTGGTGGTGGGGGGGGGCGTACGCAGAACAACCTTCTTTGAGATATTACAAACTATTTGGATTGGCCTGCGAAGGTTTGTTAAACAATTGTTGGCGAATATATTGTATTTGTATTGTATACATGTTGTATACATTTTCAATGCATATTGTATACTTTGGGTATACAGTGAGTATACTATGAGTATACTTGATCTATACATAATTTATGCATCAGGCGGAAGTAGGCTGTTTGGGGGTAGGGGAGTGGCCTGCATGAGGAACGGCAGAGTGGAGCAAGGTGGTTTTATCAGTAAAGTAAAGGAAAAAATGAGAGACAACAATAAATAGAATATATATACGTTAATGGGGCATGAAAGAGGGCAGACAGTCATCGTGTCTGCAGAAAATGAAAACAAAACGCAAAAACGGATATGAAGAACCTGGTGATTGTAGAGTCGCCCGCCAAGGCGAAGACCATTGAGAAATTCCTTGGCAAAGAATACACCGTGAAGTCAAGCTACGGCCACATTCGCGACCTCGCGAAGAAGGAGATGAGCATTGATGTGGACAACAACTACGAGCCGCAGTACCAGATCAGCGAGGACAAGCGCACCCTGGTGAGCGAGTTGAAGCGTGCGGTGCAGTCGGCCGACAAGGTGTGGCTGGCATCCGATGAGGACCGCGAGGGAGAGGCCATAGCCTGGCACCTGCAGGAGACGCTGAAGCTCAATCCCGCGACCACGCAGCGCATCGTCTTCAACGAGATAACCAAGACGGCCATACTCCACGCCATAGAGCATCCGCGGCAAATTGATATGAACCTGGTCGACGCGCAGCAGGCGCGCCGGGTGCTCGACCGCCTGGTGGGCTATGAAATCAGCCCCATCCTGTGGAGCAAAATCAAACCAGCGTTGAGCGCGGGCCGTGTGCAGAGCGTGGCGGTGAGGCTCATTGTGGAGCGCGAGGAGGAAATCAAGAACTTCCAGAGCAAGCCCTATTTTCGGGTAACGGCCGCCTTCCGCCCGGTTGACGGCAACAAGGTGCTCAACGCCGAGCTGGGGCGCCATTTCGACACCGAAGAGGAGGCGCTCCGCTTCCTGCAATACATCGACGGCTCGAATTTCAAGATAAGCAAAATCGAAACCAAGCCTGCGCGCCGCACCCCGGCACCGCCCTTCACCACCAGCACCCTGCAGCAGGAGGCCAGCCGCAAGCTGGGATTCAGCGTGGCCCGCACCATGCAGGTGGCGCAGCAGCTCTACGAGAGCGGATTTATCACCTACATGCGTACCGACAGCGTGAACCTCAGCGAGTTTGCCCTCTCGATGGCCAAGCAGGAGATTACCTCCCTCTATGGGGCCGAATACCTGAAAATACGCCACTACCAGACCAAGACCAAAGGGGCGCAGGAGGCTCACGAGGCCATACGACCCACCGACCTCACCGCGCAGAGCATCAATGCCGAGAGCGCGCAGCGCAAGCTCTACGAATTGATCTGGAAGCGCACCGTGGCCAGCCAGATGGCCGACGCCGAGATTGAAAAGACCGAGATAGAGATAGCCATAGCCAAGGCCGACGGACAGCCGGGCACAGCCGCCGACAGCGGACTGGCAAGCCTGAACTTCGGCTGCACGGGCGAACAGGTGAAGTTCGACGGATTCCTGAAGGTATATATAGAGGGCAGCGACGACGAGGACGAAGGCCACAGCAGCCACCTGCTGCCCCAGTTGCCCGAAGGCACGCGCCTCGCCCTTGAGAAGTGCGAAGCCGCCGAACACTACACCCAGCACCCCCCGCGCTACACCGAGGCCAGCCTGGTGAAGAAGCTCGAGGACCTTGGCATAGGCCGCCCCTCGACCTATGCACCCACCATCAGCACCATCCTCAAGCGCGAATACGTCATCAAAGAAGACCGCGAAGCCGAGGTAAGAAAATGCACCCTCCTCTCGCTCAAGGACGGACAGATCAGAAAGAGCGAACGCGAGGAAAAAGGCTATGCCGAGAAAGGCAAACTCTTTCCCACAGACATCGGATGTGTGGTGAACAACTTCCTGATGTCCCACTTTGCCGACATCATGGACTATAATTTCACCGCCACGGTGGAGAAGGACTTCGACGAGATTGCCGACGGCAAGAAAGAGTGGCGCAAGGTGATCAACCAGTTCTACATGCCGTTCCACAAAAACATCAAGCAGACGCAGCAGAACTCGCAGCGCACCACCGGCAGCCGCCTGCTGGGCGTCGACCCCAAGAGCGGCAAGAACGTCTACGCCAAGATAGGCCGCTACGGCACCCTGGTGCAGATAGGCGACACCAATTCGGACGAGAAGCCCGCCTTCGCCTCGATGAAGAAGGGTCAGAGCATTGAGACCATCACCCTCGACGAAGCCCTCGGCCTGTTCGCCCTGCCACGCACCGTGGGTTCCTTCGAGGACAAGGATGTCATTGTGTCCATCGGCAAATTCGGCCCCTATGTGCGCCACAACGGCAACTTCTACTCGCTCGGCAAGAACGACGACCCCTACGAGGTGGGGTTGCAGCGGGCCATTGAGATTATAAAAATCAAGCGGACAGCCGAAGCCGAGAAGGAGAAGCTGAAAAAAATCTTCCCGCGCGAGATAGGTCTCCACAACGGCGAACCCGTTACCTCCAACATCGGCAAGTTCGGTCCCTACCTGACCTACCACGGAGAGAACTTCCGCAT
>ERZ842401.4031-NODE-4031-length-17519-cov-4.834230_pt1 | contig 17519 bp, 9 predicted proteins | sample MGYA00521270_ERZ842401 | MGnify/ENA primary metagenome ERZ842401 (study PRJEB31892, sample SAMEA3878208) | bioreactor metagenome | biome: Moose rumen | place: Sweden | collected 2011-10 | study: EMG produced TPA metagenomics assembly of the PRJEB12797 data set...
GGCTACCATAGATGGCCGTAGCAGAAGCATCTTTCAGCACGGTGAACGACTCAATATCGTTCGGGTTGACCATCGAAAGGGGGTTGGCCAGACCTTGCACACCGTAGTTGTCCATGGCCAGACCGTCGATAACGATCAGAGGGTCGTTAGATGCATTCAGTGACGAACCGCCACGGATACGGATCTGTGCGCCGCCGCCAGGCGTACCGTCGCCTGAGGTCACGTTCACACCGGCAATCTTACCGCTGATCATGTCCTGGGCGTTGACGTTCAGACCGTGGTTCTTCTCATCGGGCTTGATAGCAGATACAGAACCGGTCAAGTCGCTCTTCTTGGCTCGGCCGTAACCGATGATAACGACGTTTTCCAGTACCTGCGCGTCGTCTTTCAGCGTGACCACAACGTCGGCTGCTGCTGCCACACGCGCTACCTGATAGCCCACATAGCTCACTTCGAGCATGGCACCTTGTTTGGCTGAGATCGTGAAGTTACCGTCGAAGTCGCTCACCGTTCCGCCTTGCTGTCCAACAATGCGGATGGTAGCGCCAATAATCGGTTCTCCACTCGAATCCTTTACATGGCCTTTCACGTTGATCTGTGCAAAGGCCCCAATAGACAGGAACAGGCCGAATAGTAAGGCCAGCATCCTGACAGGAATTTGAATGTTTACCTGCTTCATCATTACATTTAATTATTGAAATTGTTTTTTGTTAGTATGTCGTTTTTGTCTTTAGGTATCGGGAAATCGCAGGTTGCCTACATGGCATTATTTGCGCAATTTCAGTGCAAAGTTAGATTTCTTTCTCTTTGAATGCGATACTTTTGGAGGAAAAATGTTCCAACTATGTGCGCAAACGTTTGCGCCCTATTTAAATAATAATTGAGAGGGCAATGAAATACTATTTTGTTTTTTTAGTTAATTTTGCATTGTCAATTGCTGAAAACCAAACTATAATCATGAAAGAGCCTTCTACTCTGACGATGAAAGACATTGCACGTGAACTGGGTATCTCAGTGGCCACTGTGTCCCGTGCTTTGAAAGACTCCCCCCGTATTTCGGAGGAGCGGAGACGTGTGATTCAGCAATATGCGCGCGAACATAATTTTATTCCTAATGTATTGGCAGAGTCCCTTCGCCACAGCCGCGTGCAGCCGATGAAGGTCATCGGGGTCATCATTCCTGAATTTGTTCACTATTATTTCTCTACCATCCTTCGCGGAATTGAGGAGGAGGCTTCGGCGCACGGCTATCGTATCATGGTGGCTCAGAGCAATGAGCACTATGAGCGCGAAGTGCAGTTGTGCCAGTCGTTCTTTGAGAACAAGGTGTGTGGTGTCATTGTCTCTCAGGCGAAGGACACGCAGCGGTATGACCATTTCCAGCGATTGATTGATGCAGGTGTGCCGTTGGTGTTCTATGACCGCATTTGCACTGGCGTGAATGCCAGTAGGGTGGTGGTCGACGATTATATGGCGGCTTTCAATGCTGTGAGCTATCTGATTCAGACTGGTTGCAGACGCATAGGCTACTATGGCTCGCAGATGAATATGGAGATAGCCAAGAACCGCTTCAACGGCTATAAGGATGCCTTGCTGAAGCATGGCTTGCCTTTCGACGAGCACTTGACGTGTATCTGCGACAACCGTCATGATGCTGAGATGATCACCCCCGACAAGTTCAATGAGACTCCTTATCCCGATGCTTTTTTTGCCGTCAACGACGATACGGCTCTGGGGATTCTCTATACGGTGAAGCGTATGGGGATGCGCGTGCCGGAGGATGTGTCTATTTGCGGTTTCTCCAATGGCATCCGTGCTGTTTCGTGCGATCCGATGCTGACCACCATTGAGCAGCATGGCACGAAGGTTGGCGAGGAGGCTGTGGATGTGCTGATCAGACATGTGGAGGGCATGATTCCCCGGGGCAAGGTCGAGAAGCGCATCGTGCGTACACGTCTGATAATAAGAGGTTCAACGAGATAAATTGAAAAGAAATATGAAACAGAAACCTGATTTGAGTTTTTGGAAGCTCTGGAATCTGAGCTTTGGCTTTTTTGGTGTGCAGATTGCCTATTCACTGCAGAATGCGAACATTTCAAGAATCTTTGCCACGCTGGGTGCTGATCCCCACACACTGAGTTTCTTTTGGGTGCTCCCCCCGCTGATGGGTATGCTGGTTCAGCCGATTGTCGGTACACTTAGTGACAAGACATGGACGCGCTGGGGCCGGCGCATACCTTATTTATTTATAGGAGCCGCCACGGCTGTGGCCGTGATGTGCCTGCTGCCCAATGCCGGTTCGTTGGGGCTGGCCTCTGTCGGCATGGTGCTGCTGGTGGGTACCATCCTGCTCATGCTACTCGACACCTCTATCAACATGGCCATGCAACCGTTCAAGATGATGGTGGGCGACATGGTGAACGAGGAGCAGAAGGCCAAGGCCTACAGCATACAGTCGCTGCTGTGCAATGCCGGCAGTGTGGTGGGCTTTGTGTTTCCCTTCTTCTTCACATGGATAGGACTGAGCAATGTGGCTCCAGAAGGTGTGGTGCCCGACTCGGTGGTATGGTCGTTCTACGTTGGTGCCGCCATCCTTATTGCCTGCGTCATCTATACCGTATTGAAAGTGAAAGAATGGCCGCCTAAAGAATATGCCGAGTACAACCCAGAGCCAGAAAAGGAGGAAAAGGCAAACTGGTTCACGCTGCTACGCAACGCCCCAGGCACGTTCTGGCGTGTCGGTCTGGTACAGTTCTTCTGCTGGGCAGCTTTCCTGTATATGTGGACCTACGTGGTCGATGCCGTATCACTCACGGTATGGGGAACAGACAACCCCACCACAGCGGAATATCAGAATGCAGGCGACTGGACGGGCGTGCTCTATGCCATTCAGGCTTGTGCCTCGGTGGTATGGGCTGCTGTACTGACGCAGTTTAAGAACGTGAAGCTGGCCTATTCGCTCAGTCTGGTACTGGGCGGTCTGGGCTTTGCGCTCATTCCTTTCTGCCCCAACCAGTACATGCAGATTGTGCCGTTCCTGCTCATCGGCTGTGCCTGGGCAGCCATGCTGGCCATGCCGTTCACATTCGTAACGAACGCACTGCAAGGCTACGGTCACATGGGCACCTATCTAGGTCTGTTCAACTGCACCATCTGCTTGCCGCAGATCGTTGCAGCCCTGCTGGGCGGCAGCATTCTCTCACTGGTAGGCGGTGTGCAATCAACGATGATGATTGTGGCTGGCTGCAGCCTGCTGATTGGATCTGCCTGCGTGCTAGGCATCAAAACGGAAAAATAGGATTACCAAAATACGATTGCTATGAAATTACTATTTAACCTTAACTATCGCACTGTTTTCGGAGAGCAGTTGGTTCTCTCCATCATGGACGGAAGTGCAGACGCTGAGCGGTTCCCCATGACGACAACAGACGGCGAGCACTGGCAGGTTGAATTATCCCGATCGGCCAAGGCTGGCACGCATATTGACTATTTCTACAGTGTCTTTGTCGGTGAGGAGGAGCGCCGCCATGAATGGATGGTGGAGCCTCATCGGTTGGAGTTTGCCGCCGTGCGCGGCACGCAGTATGAAGTGTACGACCACTGGATAGACACTCCAGAGGACAGCTATCTCTACTCGTCGGCTTTCACCGAGTGTGTGGCTACCCGCCAACGAGCCTTGAGCACACCGACAGAGTTTCCACGCACAGTAAGACTGAAGGTGCGTGCCCCACAACTGCGCGCAGGCCAGCGATTAGGAATCGTAGGAGGCCCTGAATACCTGGGGGTCTGGGACTATCTGCGAGCAGTACCTATGACAGAGCATGAGTGCAATGAGTGGGTGGTAAGCCTCGACTGCGATCATCTGCCAGGAAATTTCGAGTTCAAATTCGTCATGCTGAACGAGAACCCCGAGATACATCCCATCTGGGAACAGTCGGACAACCGCTATATCCAGTTAGGCGACATGAAGAAAAACTCTGTGGAAGTCTACGAACTGCCGCAAGCCTACTTCCCCGTCTACCCGTGGAAGGGTGCCGGCACTGTGATTCCCGTGTTCTCCCTGCGGTCGGAAGGCAGCTTTGGTGTGGGCGACTTCGGCGACCTGAAACTGATGATTGACTGGTGCGCCAAGACCCATCAGCGCATCCTGCAGGTGCTCCCCATCAACGACACAAACATCACACACACATGGCAGGACTCCTATCCCTACAACAGCATCAGCATCTATGCCTTGCATCCTCAATATACCGACCTGCGCCAGTTGCCAGAGTTGAAAGACAAAGCCCTGAAGGAACAGTTTGAACAGTTGCGACAGGAACTGAACGCCCTGCCACAGATTGACTACGAGCGCATGTTCAAGGCCAAGATTGACTATCTACAGGCACTCTTCGCACAGGAGTGGGCGAAGGTGAAGCGTACCAAGGCCTACAAGGACTTCTTCACAAAGAACAGGGAGTGGCTGGAGCCCTACGCCCGTTTCTGTGTGAACCGCGACCTGTATGGCACTGCCGACTTCCGCCAATGGCCAGAGGAAGCTGTGAGCAGCCAGACTACTCAGAGTACTCAGAATAATCAGAGTAATCAGGCTGATTTCTGGTGCTACGTGCAGTTCAATCTGGACACCCAGATGCGCTCTGCTCATGAATATGCGCGCAAGAACAAGGTGATTCTGAAGGGCGACATCCCCATCGGCATTTCGCGCGACGGTGTAGAAGCTTGGGTAGAGCCACGCTACTTCAATCTGAACGGTCAAGCTGGTGCCCCACCCGATGCTTTTGCCGAGGACGGACAGAACTGGGGATTCCCCACCTACAACTGGGACGAGATGCTGAAAGACGGCTGCCGCTGGTGGGTACGCCGCTTCCGCAAGATGCAGGAGTATTTCGACGCCTACCGCATTGACCACGTGCTGGGCTTTTTCCGCATCTGGGAGATTCCCGTGCCCGAGAAGAGCGGTCTCTACGGGCAGTTCCAACCCTCATTGCCCATGAGTGTTGAGGAAATTGGACAACGCTGGCGACTGCCTTTCCGCGAGGAGTTTTACCTGAAGGACCATAAGCAGGATGGTTTGTGGCATCCGCGTATCAATGCACCCAAGATGGAAGCATTCAAACAGCTGTCATGGGAAGAGCAGCAGCATTTCTGGGATATGTACAACGACTACTTCTACCGCCGCAACAACCAGTTCTGGTATGAGGAGGCCATGAAGAAACTGCCACGACTGACGCAGGCCACGCGCATGCTCTGCTGTGCAGAAGACCTGGGCATGGTGCCCGACTGCGTGGCATGGGTGATGAACGAGCTGCGCATCCTGTCGCTCGAGATTCAGTCGATGCCCAAAGACCCTTCAGTACGTTTCGGTCACCTCTCGCGCAACCCCTATCGTTCGGTGGCAACGATTTCCACACACGACATGGCTACACTGCGCCAGTGGTGGGACGAGGATTGGGATCAGACACAAAGCTATTACGGCGGCGTACTGCACCGCGAAGGTCCTGCCCCCCACCCACTGCCCGGCTGGCTGGCCAAGGAAATCGTGTCTCGACATCTCACCTCACCTTCCATGCTCTGTCTGCTGTCGCTACAGGACTGGATGTCTATCGACGAGAAGCTCCGTCTGCCCGACCAGAACGCCGAGCGCATCAACATTCCGGCCAACCCACGCCACTACTGGCGCTATCGCATGCACCTTACCATCGAGCAGCTGATGGCTTCCGACGATTTCAATGCTCAGATCTCTGAGCTCATCGTCAACAGCGGTCGGAAATAGCGGCATTGACACACAGCAAACCGTGCAACAAAGAATCCCCAAAAACAACCGTAACAGCATGAAACGCAAAAACTTATTAGCAACAGTACTCCTGACACCGCTGATGGCCATAGCTACGGTGGTAAAGTCACCCAATGGAAACATCGTGGTGAATTTCTCGCTCGACGACAGCGGTCGCCCGACCTACGACATGTCGTACAAAGGAAAAGCCGTGGTGAACCCCTCGCACTTAGGGCTGGAGCTGGCACGTGACAAGCACGCCTCAAAGGGTCTGCAGGAGACCGATCTGATGGACGGCTTCACCATCGTGAACGAGAAGACATCTGAGTTTGATGAGACTTGGAAGCCTGTATGGGGCGAGTCGGCACAGATTCGCAACCACTACAACGAATATGTCGCTACGCTGAAGCAACAGAAAGAGCAGCGCACCATTGCCATTCGCTTCCGCATCTACGACGACGGTATCGGCTTCCGCTATGAGTTCCCACAGCAACCCAACCTAAACTATTTCCTCATCAAGGAAGAGCGCAGCGAGTTTGCCATGACCGGCGACCACAAGGCGTGGTGGCTACCCGGCGACTACGACACGCAGGAGCAGATGACGCAAGAAACGCGCCTCAGTGAGATTCGCGGCCGCTTTAAGGAAGCTGTGAACTGGACCAACTCGTCAGTGGCCGTCTTCTCGCCAACGGGTGTGCAGACCGCCTTGCAGATGAAGAGCGATCCAATTGACATTGACGGTAAGAAGCGTAGTCTGTACATTAATATTCACGAAGCAGCCTGTCTCGACTATGCCACGATGCATCTGGAACTGGTGGATGCCCAAACCAAGGCACTGACAACCCACCTCGACGGCAACAGTAACACCTACACGCCAAATCCCGCGCCCTCAGCCTATCCGCTGCCAGCTCCCTTTACTTTTGTCAGTCATCTCACCCCCGATGCCACAGGACTGAAGGGCTGTATGCAGACACCTTGTGAGACCCCATGGCGCACGGTGATGGTCAGTGACGATGCACGCGACATGCTGTCGTCAAACCTGATTCTGAACCTGAACGAACCCTGCAAACTGGAGGACACCAGCTGGATTCACCCCACCAAGTATTGTGGTGTGTGGTGGGAGATGATTGTGGGCAAGAGTTCCTGGCACTACACCGACGAATTCCCCAGCATCAAGCTTGGCGACGATGCCTTCCCCAATTCCCAATCATCCATCATCAATTACCAACTGGCAAAGCCCAACGGCCGTCATGCCGCCAACAACGAGAAGGTGCGCCGCTACATCGACTTTGCCGCAGAGAACGGTCTTGACGAAGTGCTCGTAGAGGGATGGAACGTAGGCTGGGAAGATTGGGCCAACATGTGGAAACGCGACGTGTTCGACTTCGTGACCCCCTACCCTGACTTCGATCTCAAGGCATTGAACGACTATGCCCACGCGAAGGGTGTGAAACTGCTGATGCACCACGAGACCTCGTCGTCGAGCCAAAACTACGAGCGGCACCTCAAGGAGGCTTTCGAACTGATGAACCGCTATGGCTATGATGCTGTGAAGACTGGCTACGTGGGCGATATCATCCCACGCGGCGACCACCACTATTCGCAGTCAATGAACAACCACTATCTCTACGTCATCAAGGAGGCTGCCAAGCATCACATCATGGTGAACAGCCATGAGGCCACGCGCCCCACGGGCCTCTGCCGCACCTATCCCAATCTGGTGGGCGGCGAGAGTGCACGCGGCACGGAGTATGAGGCTTTCGGCGGCAGCAATCCCGACCATACCTGTATTCTGCCTTTCACACGTCTGCAGGGCGGTCCGATGGACTATACACCTGGTATCTTTGTCACCCGACTGAGCGAATGGAGCGACAATACCTCATGGGCACGCATCACCATCGCCGGCTCGCTGGCCCTCTACCTCACGATGTACTCACCACTGCAGATGGCTGCCGACCTGCCCGAGCACTATGCCAAATTCATGGATGCCTTCCAGTTCATCAAGGACGTGGCTTGCGACTGGGACGAAAGCATCTACTTGGAGGCCGAGCCTGCCGACTATATCACCGTGGCTCGCAAGGCCAAAGGCACCGATAACTGGTTCGTAGGCGGCAAATGCGACGAGCAGGGACATCAGGCTGTCGTGAAGCTTGACTTCCTGGACAAGGGACGCAAATACGACTGCACCATCTATGCTGATGCCAAGGATGCCCACTATGAGACAAATCCGCAGGCTTACGCCATCACAAAGAAGGTGGTGAAGCAAGGCGATGTGCTAAAACTGCGTGAGGCTCCCGGCGGCGGCTTCGCTGTATCGCTGATTGCAAAATAAGACTGATACCATCACCATCCTTCAAAATGGCCCTAAATGAAAAGCGCGTAACAGAAATCTGCCACGCGCTTTTCATTTTATTTCACCACAACTTTTCGGCCATTGCGTATGTAAAGTCCCCTGACTGGCTTTGCAATCCTGATGCCTTGCAGTGTGTAATAATACTGAGGCTCAAGGGTCTTTTCCTTCTTGGGTAAGACTATTGAAGTGGGCATCTGACGTGGGCGATATTGCTGCAACATTCTATAAACATAATAGCTACCGCGACTGAAGAGTTCATAGACAATTTCATTCGCGTCGTCAGCACACGTCATCAACAACGTCAATGAGTCGGCGGCATTGTAATCCACTTTTGAAGAAGTGCCCAACAGATAAGACAACAGCGCCACATCACCCTGCTGGGCTACGGCATGCAACTCAAAATCATTGGTTACGCCCATGCCATAAGAAGGTAAACAGAACATAAACGAGGCTTTAGCCGATTTCACAACGACACCTTCAGCAACCTCTATCTCAGTCTTTCCCGACGAACCAGCCGGAGCACGTCGCCATGCATCGGTAACCGTAAAGCCAGGAAGAGCAATCTTGTTCGTCATGACTTGCCAGCCACATGCTGGAGCCTCGTCTTTCGTGAAGTCAACCAGACGCACCTGATCGTAAGCCCCATATGCATGCAGATAGGCACTGCTCTCATTCCCTGCCGCATCTTTACCTGTCACCACGATAAAGGTAGGACATGCGCCCTGTACCGTCAACAGTGTCTTGTCGGCAGAAAGCGCGTAGTCGTTGAAGGCATTGCCCTCTTCATCAGTAACAACAATTTCCGTGAGTTCCTGCCCCGAGGGAGCGGTCAGCTGATAGGTAGGATAGAAATCCTGTCCGTCCTGCACGAAACTCTTCAACTCGGCCTTGAGCTCCGACGATTGATGACGCAGGGGAACCAGTTTGACGGCACCATTCAAGCCCGAGGGAACCAACGACCAGTTATTATAGGTGATACCCGACTGGCTGGTGTTGCCATTCACAATATCTAGAATATTCACGTCCTTGAACTTACGCCATGCCACGCCGTCGAGATCCATCTGACGAATGCGGTTGGCCGGCAGGTTGGTCACCTCAACACGCAAGGTGTTGACACCTGCCTGCAGTTTTCCTGTGATGTCAAGAACGAAAGGTGCACTCCATGCACACCCTACATACTCACCGTTCAGATAGACACGGGCACTCTCGCGCACATCGCCCAAATCAAGGCGCATGCCAGCATTGGCCATGGAGAGCAGTTGCTGCGTCACATTGAAAGTGGTCTCATAGATGCCCGTGCCCATCGCCTTAGCTGTGGCGGCATCCAACTGTTCCCACGCGGAAGGCTTGTCCAACTCATAGGTGCCCAAAATTTCTGCAGGATAGCTGCCGTCGGTGAAGCTGAGTGTCCACTTTGAGTTAATGGAGATACCTTCCATCTCAACAACAGGGACATCGGTTGTCTGAGGCATCACGCCCCCACCCGTTCCATCATTGAAGGTCCGCAGGATAATGCTCTCACCCGATTTCAATGACAGCCAGAGTTTTCCGTCCTCAACGGTAGCACGGCTAATGCTGCCCGTCATAGGATTGTAGAGCCAAGCCTGTATGAACGGCACAGCCAGTGACACCATGCCTTCTTTCTTGTCGTGTGAGAGATTGGTAATAAAATAATGATAGCCCGTTGCATTCTTCCGACGAATCATACGCAGTCCGAGGGCAGTGCGGATCTCTTCACCCTGTACGCCAAGCGATGCCACCGATGCCGCATCATTCTTATAGACAATCTTTGCCCCCTGCTCAGTCAGCTCGTCCAAATGAGCTTTTACGGCTTCTGGAAGATTGGTGCTGACAGGAACAATCAGTCCACGATAGCGCGCGCCTGCCGCCGTCTGCAACATGCCGTCGACGAAAGTGGTTGTCAGCAACAGCTCGTCACTGATGAAGTCACAGTCCAGTCCTGCAGCCTCCACATTATTGACAGCCGTCACCATCGAAGGAATCTTCTGCGACAGCGTGTTGATGTCGAAGAGTTGCAAGCGAGCCGCATTGGCACCCGTATTCTTGTGCATGGCATCCTGGAAAGGAGCATAGACCAGCAGGTCATTGTCGGGCTGTCCCATCTGCAGGAAACTCTGGCAGCGAGTGGCATACTGCATGAACTCCGAGGCATCGCGCCAGATACTGTTGGTAGGACTCATATCAACCGACGCATAGAACTTCCATCCTGGCCATACTGCCTCCTGAGGTGAATAGGTAGTACCGTGGAAGAAGATATGGTTGACACCAGCAATAAACATCAGGTCGACTTCCGGCTTCATCTGCGACAACGACACGCGGAAATGCTCTGCCAACCAAGTGAAGGTCTCGCTCGATGTCATCTTCTTGCCCGTTATGTGGGCTGCCGACGAGGCGTATTTCAGCGTGGCCAAATCGCTGAGGTTCTGACTGGTAAAGCCAGGATCGGTACGCAGGCCACGTATATTGAAGTTCGTAATGCCGAAGCCCTCAATCTCGGGAATGTCCACTGCTGCATAGAAGTCAATAAGATTGCCGGGCGAGCCATGTCCTTGATTACGGGTTGTCACCCCATGCGAGTGGGCCCATTCCGTCCACTGCCGAGTGAAATTGTTGAGCAGCATGTCGGAGAGTGTCTGGCGATAGTCGGCCAACACCTGATTGCCCGTATCCTTGCGCTTGCCCAATGCCAACAATTGGTCCATGTGTTCTTCCAGCTTATAGCCGCGATATTTCTCAAACTCACTGAACATCTTCGGTGTCCAGTCGGCCCCATAGACCTCATAGCTGTCATTGAAGAACGTGTGTGGCCAACGGGCACCCGTGGCCGTAAACCTGCTGTCGAAGTGTTGTAGATAGCTCTTCACTGCATCGGCATCATAGTGGTCCAGCACATAGCCCTCGCCACCAGGAGCCGCACGCTTCACCTGCTGACCGGTGTGTCCGTTGTAGACGGCCAGCAACAGCCACTCACCTGCCGGAGCCGTCCACTTCAACGTCTTCCCGTCGACATACTCCGTCACATCAACGGCCTGCTGGTCGCCATCCTGCTGGAAGGCCATCACCTTATTCAAAGAAGCATTCGCCTCAGGACTGCTCACATCGAATGACAGTACCGTTGCGCCGTCACCAGTTTTCGTCTCGTTCTTTGTAACAAGTTTTCCTGCTGCCTGAGCAAGGGTGACCCACGGACCACCAAAAGGCCAGCCCGTTCCACCATTCATGTCAATATCAACACTAGAATCATCACCTGCCGTCTGACATACCTTCAAGGCATCCATCCAGCCCGACGAGAGGTATGTGAGCTCATGACTTTCATTGCCTGTCACCCCATAGATGGGTGTGATCTCGAGCGTGCCGATACCCGTCTTGGCATATTCCGCAATGTTCCATTTCAGATTATCAGCATCAACAGCCGAGCCCATCCACCACCAGCGCGAACCTGGCTTCATCTCACGAGTCACTTCAGGCCATTGTGGCTCACCCTGAGCAAATGTCCATTCCGTCATGCAGAGGAATGCAAGCAGTACCCATAATTTTCGTTTCATTTTGTTACAGTTTCTTTTGTTTTAGAGTTTTGGCGGCAAAGATAATCAAAAATATTGACATGATATAGTAGATGAAAAATTAAAAAAAGTAAATCATACTACTATTACAAGAGTTTTGCCTAATTTTGCACCTAAATTCGCAAATTAATCATTTAGAAAGTAATGAGTCTTACAGATATAGCAAGAATCTTCTTCAAACAGCGCCAACGCGAACTGCAGCGCCATCAGCATGAAGGAGAAACTTTGCAGAGAGAGGTCCTGACCCACCTTTTGAATCAGGCAAAAGATACAGAATACGGCATCAATCACGTGTTTGGCGGAAAGAAAGACTATGAGAGCTTCATCCGCAACACTCCCGTCAACACCTACGAAGAACTGAAAGGCGACATTGACCGCATGCGGCAAGGCGAGACCGACGTGCTGTGGCCGGGCCGTGTGAAGTGGTATGCCAAGTCGAGCGGCACCACCAACGACAAGTCGAAGTTCATCCCCGTATCGCCTGAAGGATTGAAGAGAATACACTACAAAGGCGGTGCCGACGTAGTAGCCCTTTACTTGCGCAACAATCCCAAAAGTCGCATGTTCGACGGTCGCGGCCTCATCCTGGGAGGCAGCCATGCCCCCAACTACGACCTGCCCGGCTCACTGGTGGGCGACCTCAGTGCCATCCTGATTGAGAACATCAACCCTGTCGTCAATCTGGTGCGTGTCCCATCGAAGCAGACGGCCTTGCTCTCCGATTTTGAAATCAAGCGCGACCGTATTGCCCGTGAGGCCATGACGAAGAATGTCACCAACCTGAGCGGTGTTCCGTCGTGGATGCTCTCGGTGCTAAACCGCATGATGGAGATTACGGGCAAGCAGCACTTGGAGGAAGTATGGCCCAACATCGAAGTATTCTTCCACGGCGGCGTGGCCTTCACGCCCTATCGCGAGCAATACGAGAAACTCATCACCTCGCCTCGCATGCACTACATGGAGACCTACAACGCCAGCGAGGGCTTCTTCGGCATTCAGGACGATCCTGCCGACAAGTCGATGCTCCTGATGCTCGACTACGACGTGTTCTATGAATTCCAGGAGATGGGCACCGACACCATCGTGCCACTCTGGGGCGTGGAGAAAGGCAAGAACTATGCCATGATTATCTCTACCTCATGCGGACTGTGGCGCTACATGATTGGCGACACCATCCAGTTCACGTCGACCAATCCCTACAAGTTCATTATCTCTGGTCGCACCAAGAGTTTCATCAATGCTTTCGGCGAGGAACTTATTGTGGATAATGCAGAGAAAGGCCTGGCTTATGCCTGTCAGAAGACGGGAGCCGTGGTCTGTGAATACACAGCCGCCCCTGTCTTCATGGACGACAATGCGAAGTGTCGCCACCAGTGGGTGATAGAGTTCACCAAAAAGCCTGCCGACATCAAGGAGTTTGCTGGCATTCTCGACCGCAAACTGCAAGAGATTAACAGCGACTACGAAGCCAAGCGATATAAGAACATCACCCTGCAACCACTGGAAATCATCACCGCTCGCAGCGGACTGTTCAATGACTGGCTGAAGGCCAAGGGCAAACTGGGCGGTCAGCACAAGGTGCCCCGACTGAACAACTCACGCGACATCATCGAACAGTTGTTAGAGTTAAACGAAATTGAAAGTTGAAAGATATGAAAAGAATTGTTTATTTTCTCGTTTTATCTTTCCTTACCTCCTGTGCCCGCATGGGTAACCCAGACGGAGGCTGGTACGACGACACCCCACCAAGAGTGGTACACTCAACCCCCGACGACAAAGGAACACATGTGACAGCAAAGCGCGTAACTATCAATTTCAACGAGTTCGTCAAGATTGAAGATGCCCAGAACAAAGTCATCATCTCACCACCGCAGATGGAAATGCCCGACATCAAGGCCAGCGGCAAGCGCATCATCATCAGCCTGCACGACTCGCTGAAGGCCAATACCACCTATACCGTTGATTTCAGCGATGCCATCTCTGACAACAACGAAGGCAACCCTATGGGCAACTACACCTTCTCGTTCTCCACAGGCGAGCAGATCGACACGATGCAAGTATCCGGCTATGCCCTCAACGCTGAGAATCTGGAACCCATCAAAGGCATTCTGGTTGGTCTCTATGAAGACAGCACCTTTGCCGACTCCACCTTCCACAAGTTGCCCATGATGCGCGTATCACGCACCAACGGCAGCGGTTTCTTTACCATCAAGGGCGTGGCTCCAGGGCGCTATCGCGTCCGCGCCTTGCAGGATGCCGACGGCGACTTCATGCACGGGCAGAAGAGTGAGACCATCGGATTTGTCGATGACATTATCGAGCCTTCCGCCATGCAGGATGTCAGACAAGACACCGTATGGACCGACGCGCTGCACATTCATAACATTCTGCGCACTGGCTACACCCACTTCCTACCCGACGATATCACGCTGCTCTGCTTCCAGGCCCCTCAGACTGACCGCTACCTCATCAAGACCGAGCGCAAGGAGCCTGAGAAGATCGGTCTTTTCTTCACCTACGGCAGCGACAGTCTGCCCACGATCAGAGGTCTGAACTTCGAGGCCGACAGTGCCTTTATCATTGAGCCATCCCAGAAGCTGGACACCATCTACTACTGGCTGCGCGACACCTTGCTGATCAATCAGGACACGCTGAGAATGGAAATCAACTACCAGATGACCGACACCACAGGCATCTTGATTGCAAAGACCGACACCATCGAGGCATTGGCCAAAGTGCCCTACGAGAAACGCCTCAAGGAGCGAATGAAGGAATATGGGAAGTGGCAGAAGGAACAGGAAAAGAAAAAGAAGAAAGAAGAGCCCTACGACAGCATCATGCCCAAGGAAGTGCTCAGGTTGAAGATGAGCGCCAGCGGTTCGATGGCTCCCAACGAGAATGTCTTTTTTGAATTCCCCGTTCCGCTGAGTTCCTGCATCAAGGATTCCGTACACCTCTATTCCATGATTGACTCCGTGTGGTATCGGACTCCCCACGTCTTCGAACAGGTGGGCATTCGCACATACGTGCTCAAAGCCGAGTGGCGACCAGGCATCGAGTATAGCCTGGAGATAGACTCGGCTGCCTTCGAAAGCATCTACGGACTGGTCAACAAGCCCATCAAGACCGGATTGAAAATACGAACAGAAGACGAGTTCAGCACTCTGCAAGTCAACATCACGGCACCTGCCGACAGCGGAGAAGTCTACGTTCAGCTGCTGGGCAGAGACGATAAGCCCATGCGTGAAGAGAAAGTAAAGGACGGCTCTGCCGAATTCTATTTCGTGAAGCCTAACACCTACTATCTGCGCGCCTTCATCGACTATAACGGTAATGGCATCTGGGACACGGGCGACTACGACAACCACCAGCAGGCAGAACCTGTCTACTACTTCCCTGAACAGGTGGAGTGCAAGCAGAAATGGGATGTCACCCGCAACTGGACGCTCGACGAGAAGCCACGCTTCAAGCAAAAGCCACTCGACATCACCAAGCAGAAGCCCGACCAGCAGAAACAACTGAAGAGCCGCAATGCGCAGCGCGCTGCCGAGAAGGGCATACCCCTGCCAACAGGAAAATAGACCTTGCAGAGAAGAAAACTTTATTTCAGAGATTAGTTTTTACCTTTTACTCTTTCATGCATCCATATAGAGTAAACCCTTTAAAAAGAAAGATTATGAAAAGACTATTGATAACTCGCAACACAGTACACATGCTGGCACTGCTGTCGCTCCTCGCGGCTGGTTCAATAACCTCAATGCCTGCCCAAGCCCAATGCGGCATTGAGAACAAGGCATTCCAGAGTGGTGAATTCCTCGCCTACGACCTTTACTTCAACTGGAAGTTCGTGTGGCTCAAGGTTGGGTCGGCCAGCATGTCTACGGTCAAGTCGGTCTACAACGGCGAAGATGCTTATCGCACCAGCCTCATCACCCGAGGCAACGAAAAGCTGGACGGATTCTTCGTCATGCGCGACACCCTGCTCAGCTATTGCAACAAAGACCTTGCCCCCCTCTACCACCGCAAGGGATCACTGGAAGGCAAGCGCTACTATGTCGACGAGCTGTGGTACACCTATCCGAAGAATAACTGTCACGTCAAGATGCACCGCATTGATGCCGATGGCGAGGTGCACTGGAAGGACAAGGAGTACAAAGACTGCGTCTACGACATGATGAGCATCTTCCTGCGTGCCCGTAACTTCGATGCCTCTACGATGAAGGAAGGCGATGTCATACCCATGCCCATCACCGATGCCAAACACCTGTCGAACTCTTGGCTGAAATATCGCGGCAAGGAGACCTATAAGATTGACGGTACCAAGGAGAAGTTCCGCTGTCTGGTCTTCTCGTTCATTGAGCACGAGAACGGCAAGAACAAGGAACTCATCCGTTTCTACGTCACCGACGACCTGAACCACATCCCTGTGCGCCTCGACCTCTTCCTCTCCTTCGGTTCCGCCAAGGTGTTCCTAAAGAGCTACAAGGGCATCAAGAATCCCATCACCTCAAAACTTTAACAGATAACAAAAAGGCTGAATTTCTTCAGCCTTTTTAGTTTTCTCCGTTTTCTACAGTTCGTTAGGGAACGGCTGCGCGTTGACACACTTCAGATTCTTCTGAAGCTGGGCAGTGCTGCTGGCACCTACAAGCACAGAAGTGACACCCTTCTGGGCCAAAATCCAGGCCAGGGCCATCTCAGCCAGTGTCTCACCACGCTGCTGTGCCTGCTCATTGTAAGAACGGATGCGCTGCAGCAGCTCGTCGGTAAGCATGCTCTCCTTCAAGAACTTGCCTTTCGACATGCGCGAGTCTTCAGGTATACCGTTCAAGTAGCGGTCGGTGAGCAGTCCCTGAGCCAGCGGTGAGAAAGAGATGAAGCCCACACCCTGCTCATGGCAGAGGTCGAGGATGCCCGACTCCTGCGGCTCACGGTCGAGCATGTTCAAACGGCCTTGATAAATAAGGCAGGGCACGTCGTGCTCCTTCAGATAGCGGAACGCGAAGCGCGTAGCTTCGAGCGGCCAGCGCGAGATGCCTACATAGAGGGCCTTGCCTGCACGAACGATGTCGACGAGTGCCTGCAGTGTCTCCTCCAACGGCGTTTCAGGATCGTAGCGATGCGAGTAGAACAGGTCGACATAGTCGAGATGCATGCGGCGTAGTGACTGGTCGAGCGAAGCCATCAAATACTTGCGCGAGCCCCAGTTGCCGTAAGGGCCGGGCCACATGTCGTAGCCTGCCTTGCTGGAAATGAACAGTTCGTCGCGATAGGGAGCGAAGTCGTCCTGCATCAGTCGCCCCATGGTCTCTTCGGCCGAGCCGTAGGGAGGGCCGTAGTTGTTAGCCAGGTCGAAGTGGGTGATACCATGATCGAAGGCATAGCGAGTAATCTCGCGACTGCGCTCGTAGGGGTCAACACCCCCGAAGTTATGCCAAAACCCGAGCGACACCTTCGGCAGCAGCACACCACTGCGCCCGCATCGCTCATATTTCATGCCCCCGTCGTAGCGCTGGGCATCTGCCATGTAATCATTCATAGTCTGCGGTTTATTGATAATCAGTTGCAAAAATAAACAAAAAAAGCCAACTAACCATCTGTTAGGTCAAAAAAAATGTCCATGCCCTTTTATTTTCTAGCATCATTGAAAACAAGCAGCCCCAAAATGCACGGGGCAAAGATACAAATAATTTGGATTTTTGCAAAGAAAAGAACAGAAAAATACAGAAAAAAAGGCAATATAAAGTCAATCACACAATAATATATAATTAATTGCGTTACAAAGTCGACGAGTTTGTTCAACAAAGTCGAC